>Ga0307500_10000003_pt1 | contig 139435 bp, 119 predicted proteins | sample 14_S_MG_FD_201362 | JGI IMG/M metagenome (GOLD analysis project Ga0307500, IMG submission 201362) | Soil microbial communities from Populus trichocarpa stands in riparian zone in the Pacific Northwest, United States - 14_S | ecosystem: Environmental > Terrestrial > Soil > Riparian zone >... | reverse complement strand
ACCAAGCAAGCTGTAGCCAATATTCAGCGTTCTACCTTTGAAGACACAAAAAAGGCCTTTACCGGCTATATTGCCGGAAGGCTGTTTAAATATGGTTTATGACGGTTTTGTTTTGAGAGGGCTATAGGTAGGTCGAGCGGTAGGTGAAGAGGATGACGGTGCGGCGTTTGTACCGCGGGATCATCGTTTGGTCGAGCCAGCCGTTGCTCCTGGTCACGAGGAACTGTGACAGTTCCAGGATGAGTTCGCCTTGTCGGAACATCTGCCTCACGCGTATGGTTCCCCAGGCTACGGCGGCTACCATGCTGAGGCCGAGGACCAGGAGGAACGCGATCTTGATATCCGTAAGCAGCATGATGTGCTCCAATCTGTCCGAACGGTGCGCCTGACTTCAGGTTTTGTAATAATACAATGTATGATCATTAATGTCTATCTCGCCTGGATTGATCTGGACGATGTGCGCCTATAGAATAAACAGGTCTCTGCACCATACGCATATGCGGTGCATAAATTTTTCTCTGTACTACTACCAACGGGAGCTTAAGATTGTCCGGGTCCGTGGACCACGTGACTGAGGGCACCCACCTGCGATTCGCAGGGAAAAGTTGGTGGCTGCTGCGGTGGCGCGGAGCCAGGATTTATTGAGTGGGGTGTAAATGAAAGTTCGGATTATCAATAAGAGCCGGCATCCGCTGCCGGAGTATCATACGGCGGGAGCGGCGGCGCTCGATGTGCGGGCCAACCTGGAGGCGCCGGTGACGCTGGGGCCGCTGGGCCGGGCGCTGGTGCCTACGGGGCTGTTTGTGGCGGTGCCGGAGGGCTACGAGATGCAGGTGCGGCCGCGTAGTGGGCTGGCTGCCAAGCACGGGGTGACGACGGTGAACGCGCCGGGGACGATTGATTCGGATTACCGGGGTGAGCTCAAGATCATCATGGTGAATCTATCGGACGAGCCGTATACGATCGAGGACGGTGATCGAGTGGCGCAGGTGCTCGTGAAGCCGGTGGAGCGCGTGGAGTGGGTCGAGGTGGAGGCGCACGATGAGACCGAGCGCGGGGAGCAGGGGTACGGGCATACCGGGCGCTGAGGTAATACCTTGACGGGTGGTATTACCTTTTGGTAGGGTAATACCATGAAGTATTCGTCTACCATGACTAGCAAGGGGCAGGTGACCATTCCGGTCGAGATTCGGCGTAAGCTGGGGCTCAAGCCGGGACAGGCGGTGAGTTTTGATTTGTCCGGGGATATCGCTACGATTGAGCAGCCGGATTGGCATAAGGAGTTGGCGGCGCTCCACGCTCGCGTGCGAGAGCATATGCAGCGCACCAACCGAACCTTCCCGCAGACCGATGATGAACTGAGGGAGGTTCGTTTACAGGCTCATCGCGATGCGGCGGCCTATCGAGTAGAGCGAATGCGAGAGTCGGAGTGAGCGCACTTGATACCAACCTGGTGTTGCGGCTGTTGCTCGAGGATCATCCGGCCCAGTCGCCGGCAACGGTGGCGATGGTAGCGAAGGGCCGCAGGAGTGAATTTACGGTTGAGGATGTGGTGTTGTTTGAGTGTGTGTGGATTTTGCAGGGGTCGGCCTATGGATTCGATCGGCGGTTAATTGCTGATCTCATCACCGAGCTTACGAGGATTGAGCAAATTGCCTGTAATCGGCTCCTGATATCCCAAGTTATGCCGGTATATGTTCATCATAAGGCGGTGTCGTTCATCGACATTGCGCTGGCGGTTTATGCGGAACTGAATGGAACCGGGCCATTGCTTACATACGATAAGAAATTGGCAAAGGCTTTGCCCCATCTGGTGCGGTTAGTTGCATAAGTGGCCGAATTGACTCATAATCGGACAGTTATCGGGGTGTGGCGCAGTTGGTAGCGGTCGCCGTGGCGACGCTGGGGGCCGTGAGGAGTTAGGATTGTATACCATATATGTGTTGCGGAGCGAAAAGAACGGGCGCCGATATACGGGCCAGACACAGGATTTTGAGCTCCGTTTTGAGCAACATAATTCCGGCATCACTAAATCAACTCGATCGATTGCTCCTTTTAGGGTAGAGTATACGGAGGTTTTGCCAACCAGAACCGAAGCCATGAAGAGGGAGCATTTTCTCAAGTCGGGTGCCGGTCGCAAGTGGCTCGACCAGAGATTGTAAATTATCGGGGTGTGGCGCAGTTGGTAGCGCGTACGGCTGGGGGCCGTGAGGTCGCAGGTTCGAGCCCTGTCACCCCGACCAATGTACTTATGCTTGAAAGGAGACCCAAGCGGTCTCCTTTTGTTGCTATACTGGCTGCATGACAAGACTCAGTAATTTTGAATTTGAAGGCCAGCTTCTGCCAACCAAGTTTGAAGAGACTCAAACGGTGATGGTCGTTTTGAGGATTTGCCGGAATAGTTCGCTAAGGTGAGGCGTATGGTTGACCAGGAATTATTTTTTGTCTGCTAGACTTACTCTATGGTAACCATTATTTTCGAGGCTCATTCGACCTCGTTGGACAACGAAGCTGAGCTTTCGTCGGGGTGGAATGATGTCGATCTCTCGGAAGCCGGATTGCGTCAATCTTCTGAGCTGGGAACCCGGTATAAGGACCGTTTGCCCGATGCGGTATTTTGCTCGGATTTGCAGCGAAGCTATAAGACGGCTGCAATTGCTTTCAAGGATAGGCTGGTTCCGATATTCATTGATTCGAGATTGCGCGAATGTGGTTACGGGAAGCTGACCCAAGCTCCTAAAAGTGAGGTTGAGGCAAAAAAAGCCGAGCACATTAGCAAGCCGTTCCCTGATGGCGAGAGCTACGAACAGACTTCTAGGCGGGTGGCTAAGTTTCTGGAAGATCTCAGGGTGTCGTATCAAAATAAGACCGTTGTGATTATAGGTCATCGGGCGACCCAGTATGGGTTTGAAGAACATTTGCTGGGTAAGAAGCTTGAGGATATCATATCGGAACCCTGGAAGTGGCAGCCCGGATGGGTGTATTCGGCTTGAGCTTCCTCGTGGATTGCCTCGTTTTGATGACGGCCGGATCGACTTCACTGGTGCGCGCAAAGCGCCAGTGTTGAATGTGGTTGTTTATTATGAGGGAAAAATTCTTATCGTAAAACGTAGCCAGAAAGTAGGCACCTACCGGGGCCTGTGGAATGGAATTTCTGGGTTTATCGATGAGCCAAAATCGATTGAGGAGTTTGCTAAACAGGAGCTCATGGAAGAGGTGGCCTTTGATGAGCGCGTCATTGCGAGCATGGGCGTTTGCAGGCCGTATGAAGTTGATGACCAGGGCATCGGCCGGACATGGGTGGTATACCCGGTATTGGTAATGTTGCGTCAAAAACCGGCTATTACCTTGGATTGGGAGCACACCGATTTTGCTTGGATCAATCCCGAAGCACTCAAGGGCTATGAATATGTTAAGGACTTTGATGTCAGCGTCAGGGAGGCGTTGGCTAGGATGTCGGAATGAAGCTGGTAGGTCGATGGCCGCGCCGATTTTGATTACTTTGCTGCTACTGGCTGATCTGTGTTGTATTTGATACATCAATAGTGAAAATTTAATTTGAATTTTTGAGCGTAATCTGTCATAATCTGAAGGTCAGACTAGAAGATGATCGCGCCGGCTGCAAGGTCGGTGAGGAAAGTCCGGACAGCATAGAGCAGGACGGTTGCTAACGGCAACCGCGGGCGACCGTAGGGAAAGTGCCACAGAAACGATACCGCCGGGCGCAAGCTCGGTAAGGGTGAAACGAGTGCGGCAAGAGCGCACAGCTGGCCTAGGTGACTAGGCGAGGAGGTAAACCCCGTCCGCTGCAAGGCGGCTCAAACATCCCGAAAGGGGCGCTGCTCGCGCGTTTGAGCGATCAGACCGCATGAGGTTCGCGGCAACGTGGACCCAAGATAGATGATCATCCTCGACAGAATCCGGCTTATGACTAGTCTGGCAATGCCATTATTTTTAGCGCGCGGTGTACAATAGCGACAACAGATTATGCGCAAACGAAGCGAATTATTTTTTAGCGTAATACTTGTGCCATTGGATTTTTTGGCGCTGCTAGGTGCGTTTGCGGCGGCCTATATTATTCGGGTGAAGCTGGAGGACAAACCGGTGGCTCATCCGATTCCAGCGGCTGAATTTGTGCACGTGCTGCTGATTTTGCTGCCGCTGTGGATTGTGATTTTTGCGTTGTCGGGGTTGTACGTGCAGTCGAACTTACGCGGGAAGCTGGGTGAGATCGGCAAGGTCTTTGTGGCGGTGTCGGGTGGAGTGATGCTGAGCATTTTGCTGGATTTCTTTCAGCCGCAGTCGTTGTTTCCGTCTAAGGCGGTGCCGATTTATGCTTACGGTTTGGGGCTGGTGTTTGTGTTGCTGTCGCGGACGCTGGTGCGTTGGCTGCAGCGGTGGTTGTTTCAGTTTGGAGTGGGGGTGCATAACGCGGTGATCATTGGTAGCGGCGAGATTGCGCAGCGGATGGTGCCGGATTTGCAGCAGGCGTTTTCGGGTTACCGGCTGCTGGCGTGCGTGGACCGGTCGCGGGGAGCGGCGAAGCGGATGCGGGGGGTGCCGGTGTTTGACGCGCTCGAGGAGGCGATCGCGGCAGTGGCGCCGGACGGTAATTTGGATGAAATTATTCAGGCCGATTCGGCGCTGGAGCAGGACGAGATTTTGGCGCTGGTAAATTATGCGGCTAATCACCAGATTGGGTACCGGTTTGTGCCGAACCAGTTTGGGCTGTACGCCTCAAACTCGGTGCTTGGTACGTTGGCCGGGGTGCAAATGATTGAGATTCGGCTCACCCCGCTTGATGGTTGGGGGCGGGTGGCGAAGCGGGTGTTTGACTTGATGGGTTCGGCGTTGGCCATAGTGGTGTTGTCGCCGTTGCTGGTGGGGCTGGCGTTGCTGATAAAACTGCGGGACCCGAGTGGCCCGGTGTTGTATCGGCATCATCGTTTGAGCCGAAGCGGACGCTCGGTGGGGGTGCTGAAGTTTCGGACGATGGAATGGCGCTATTGTGACGGGCCGGGGCGTCCGTTTACGAGTGCCGAGGAGACGCTGCGAGCGATGGGCCGCCCTGAGCTGATAGCGGAATTTAAGCGGGCGCACAAAATAGAGAATGATCCGCGGGTGAGTCGATTTGGGCGGTTTTTGCGCCGCACCAGTCTGGATGAATTGCCGCAGTTTTTGAATGTGCTGAAGGGTGAAATGAGTCTGGTGGGGCCGCGGCCGATTGTGGCGGCGGAGTTGGATCATTACGGCCAGCGGGGTGCGACCTTCTTGGCGCTCAAGCCGGGAATGACGGGGTTGTGGCAGATTTCGGGACGGAGTGATATTAGCTATGATGACCGGGTGAAGCTTGATATTTATTACGTCGAGCACTGGGGCTTGCTACTTGATACCAAGATTTTGCTGAAGACAGCGCTGACGTTTTTGGCCGGTAAGGGGGCATACTGATGCGCGAGCCGAAGATTGCGCTGACGCATCACTGGCTGACGTCGCCTGGCGGGGCCGAGAAGGTGTTGTATGAATTGCATCAAATGTATCCGGAGGCGCCGATATATACCTCGGCCTATGATCCCAAAAAGTTTCCGGAATTTGCGGGCGCCGATATTCGAACGACGTTTTTGGACAAGATCCCGTTTTTGAAGCTGAAGCACCAGCTGTTTCCGATATTTTTGGGGACGCCATTTAAGACGCTTGATATGAGTGGGTATGACATTGTGATTTCGTCGTGCGCGGCCGAGGCCAAGTATGTGCGGACGAGCGGGGAGACACTGCATATCTGCTACTGCCACACGCCGGTGCGTTACTACTGGAGCGATTATGAATGGCGGCTCAAGAATTTGCCCTTTGGGGCCTTTAACTGGCTGGCGCGGCTGGTGTTTCCGGTACTGATTGGGGTGCTGCGGTGGGTAGACTACCGGGCGGCGCAGGGGGTGGATGTGTTTGTGGCGAACTCGCGGCATATTCAGCGGCGGATTGCGCAGTATTATCATCGGGATTCGACCGTGATTTATCCGCCGATTGTGATGGGGGCGCAGGGGGTGGTGGGGTCGGGGGGGCGTGATTATTATTTGATTGTGGGGCGGCAGGTGGCGTCGAAGCGGCTGGATGTGGCGGTGGATGCATTCAATAGCCTGGGGTTGCCGCTCAAGGTGGTGGGGGCGGGGGAGGAGATTGCCCGGCAGCGGCCGCGGGCGCAGGCTAATATTGAGTTTTTGGGGCGAGTGAGCGACGACGAGCGCGACCGGTTGTTTGCGGGGGCCAAGGCCTTTGTGTTTCCGCCGGAAGAGGACTTCGGTATGGTGCCGTTAGAGGCTATGGCCGTCGGTACGCCGGTGATTGCCTATGATGGCGGTGGCGCTCCGGAGTATGTGACGGACGGCGAGACGGGTGTGCTCTTTGGATCGCAAACCGGTGCGGCGTTGGCTGATGCGGTGCAGCGATTTGAGGGGATGACATTTGATGAGGGGGTGATTCGGGCGCGGGCCAAAGAGTTTGATGCGTCAATATTTCGCAAAACCATGGCAAAATTTGTGCGAGATAAATGGGATGTTTTTACCTTGAATAAGGGTACTTTGCGCCCTTAGTTTTTTGCGGATTTTCTGGGTATTTTTGCATTAATTACTATTTTTGTATTGGGGAAATCAAAAAACGCCTAGCGCATCGGTGCGGAGGCGTTTTTTGGTTTCGAACGTATCTATTTGGTGGCTTTGGCGGTGTCTACGACCGCTTCGAAGGCCTTGGGGTGGGTGACGGCGAGCTCGGCGAGGATCTTGCGGTCGAGCGTGACGCCGGCTTTTTTGAGGTTGCCCATGAAGACCGAATAAGACAGTCCGAATTGGCTGACGCCGGCGTTGATGCGGGTGATCCAAAGACCGCGGAGGTCGCGCTTCATGTTGCGGCGGTCGCGGTATTGGTATTGGAGGGCTTTGAGGACAGCCTGACGAGCCTGGCGGACGCTGGCGCGCCGGACGAGGCTATAGCCTTTGGTCTGGGCCCGGAGTTTCTTGTGTTTGGCGTGGCTGGTGACGCCGCGTTTGATACGCATTATTTATAATTTCCTAGCATTACCTTAACGTTGGCAGTATCGCCGGCTGAAATCTGGAATTCCTTAACGTACTCACGTTTGGCCGAGGCCGACTTGTGAGCGAGCATGTGGTTGCGGTAGGCGCGGCGGTGCATCAATTTGCCGGTAGCGCTGATCTTGATGCGCTTGGCCATTCCCTTGTGTGTCTTAAGCTTTGGCATCTTTGGTGTCCTTCTTGGATCCTACTATCATGTTGAGGTCGCGGCCTGAAAGTTGAGGGGCTTGCTCCTGGACGGCGAATTCCTCGATTTGATCCATAACTCGCTTGAGAATGGCGCGTCCGAGGTCGGGGTGAGTGATTTCGCGTCCTCGGAACAGTAGGCTGATCTTGACCTTGTCGCCTTGTTCGAGAAACTTCTTGACCCGGCTTAGTTTTACCTGCAGATCGTGCTCACCGATCTTGAGGCCGAGCCGGACTTGCTTTACCTCAACTTGCTTTTGAGACTTACGGCTCTTGGCGAGTTGCTTGCCTTGTTCGTAGCGGTATTTGCCCCAATCGAGGATTTTGACTACGGGAGTTTCGGCGTTGGGAGCTATCTCTGCCAGATCTAGGCCAGCCTCGGCGGCTAGGTCCAGTGCCTCACGGAGGCTAACAATACCACGCTGTGACCCATCAACATCGACCAAACGAACAGTTTGGGCGGTGATCTCACGGTTCAAGCGGATTTTGTTTATCTGGAAGTCTCCTTGAAAAAGCTCTTCGGTACTATATCAGTTTGAGGGTTCCTGGTCAACGGGTATTACGTTTATTTTCCTAGAGGCTTGGGGGTGGTGATTACGCGGCAATGGCGTCCTTGAAATCGGCGATAATTTTCTCGGTGATAAAGCGAATGCGCCGGTCGGTGAGGCGGATGGCAATGGGCGTGCGCCCGGCGACTTTGCCGTCGACCATGATCCCGGTGGGTGGGTCGGTTTCGATCACCACGCGGTGGGCTAGGAAGCGCGTGGTGGCGGTGTCCTCGAGCAGGCTCTCGCCGCTGCGGCGCCGCAAGGTGCGCCACACCATGGTGCCGAGCCCGAGGCGGGCCTGGGGTCGGTCGCTGAGGGCGATAATGAGGCGGTTTTCGGCTAGGGGGTTGAGAAATTTTTGATTGGCTACCGAGAGGGTGAAGATATCGCAGGCCAGGGTGAATTTGCCGTCAACTTCGATGCGGCATCCCAGGCTGTTGTAATGGGAGGCGTGTCCGAGGCTCTGGGCAAATTGGCCGACGCGCGCGCGGACACCGGACTGCGAGGTGTCGACGGTTTTGTCGAGGTCGGTTTCGAATCCGAGGGTGAGGGTGGAGAGAAAGAATTTTTGGCCGGCAGCGATCAGCGAGTAGGAGGTAAGCCGGCGGGCGGCCAGGGCTTCGCAGGCTTGGGACCAGGTGATGATGCCGAGCTGACTGGCGACGCGGTTGGCGGTGCCGATGGGGATGATGCCAACGGCGACGTTGTCGCGCTCGATGCCGTTGATGACTTCGTTGACGGTGTCGTCGCCGCCGACGGCTACGATGGTGGTGTGCCCGGCGGCGACGGCAGCTTTGGCGAGCTTGGTGGCGTCGCCGGGGCCGGTGGTTTTGACCCATTCGCCGCGAATGTTTAGCTTGTCGAGGCGTGAACGCAGCTTTTCTTGGAGATTTTTGATCTGTCCGTGACCGGCTGCTGGGTTGACGATGTAATAATACATGGTTTAGAGATTCTTGGTCTCGGATTGAGGCTCGGGTTTGGTGGGTTCGGGGCCGAGCGGTATGACGGTTTGCATTTGGCTGCGGCCCACGAAAATACCGCCGGGGCTGATGGCGAGCCCACCGGAAACGATGTCGCCCTCGACTTGGCCGGTTTCGCGGATAGAGGCTTCGCCGGTGGCGGTAATGTTGCCCTTGAGGTGGCCGAGTATCGTGATATTGGTGGCGGTGACGTCGGCCGTGATGCGGCCGTTGACGCCGATGGTGAGGTCGCCGGCGGTGGTGATGGTGCCGTCGAGGCTGCCGTCGATGGTGATATCGGCATCGCTGTTAAGGGTGCCATGCACGGTGACACCGGCGCCGATGATCGTTTCGCCGCCGGCTACTCCCAGTGCGTCATCGTGACTTTTTCGAGCCATGTTAGTTCTCCTCGCTTATCTGGGGTACGCGTTTGGCGGCTTGGTTTAAGGCTTGCTGCTCCTCGACCGAAAGCTGGTATTTGCTCTTGCCAAAGTCGACGGGCTTGACGTAAACCCGGGTGCCTTGGCGGCCGTGGATGCTCGAAAGTACATAGCCGGAATCGTGGGCATCGAGTACGGCTAGACTGAAGCTTTGATCGCCGCCGGTGTCGCCGAAGGGGTTGAACCGGACCACCGAGATCTTTTGTGAGGCGAGGGCGCCGGTGATCGAAAGGCGCTGGTATTCGGATTCTAGCTCGCCTAGGCGGCTATCGACGGCTTCAACGCGGGCTAGGTGACCGGTGAGGGTGGATTCGAGCGATGCGGCGACATTGCCGCCGAGTGCGGCGCTGAAGCGCGTCGTGAGCCGTCGTACCTGTACGAGGGCAATAACACCAAGGCCGAGGCTGGCCAGGGCAAGGGCAATGAGGGCATATATCACAACGAGGTCCTTCTAGCTCGTCACCAGTATATGGCGTGGAGCAACCTCGGCGCAAACTGGGACCAGGCGAGGGGGGTGCCAGATATGCTACAATGCGGGCCATGGCAAAGAAGAAGAATACGGCAAAAAAGCACAAGTTCAAGCACGTTGAGGCTGCCGGCGCAACCGCCGTTGTAGCGACTGCGACAGAATCTCCGGCTGCGATGGGGGCGTCGCTTCAGTCTAGCGCCCGCTCGGTGGCGCCCGCGGTAAGCACTCGTGATTTCTCGTACGTTTCGAGCGATTTGCGGCGAATCGGCGTAATGGCGGTGGCTTTGGTCGGCGTAGAGCTGGTTTTGTACTTTGTGCTCGTGCACACCTCCGTGGGCGCCTCGATTTATAATCTGGTAAAGGTTTAGCCGTTTACGCTGGCTTGGGCGGTGTGGTTGGTACGGGTTTCGGGGAGTCGGGGCCGGTACTGGAGCGCCTCGGTGAAGTGGTGGGTTTGGATGGTTGAGGAGGCTTCTAGATCGGCGATGGTGCGGGCGACTTTTAGGATGCGGCTGTAGCCGCGGGCCGAAAGGCTGAGATTGCTCATGGCATGAGACGCGATATCGGTAGTTTCGTTGTTAATAGTACAATGTTTTTGAATATCTCTAGTACTCATGTGGGCGTTGCAGCTGACGCCGTGTTCGTAGGCGCGCTGTTGCTGGATGGTGCGGGCGCGCTGAACGCGCCCGGCTATGTCGGCGCTGCTTTCGGCGGGACGAGCGCGGATGATGGCTTGTTGATCGATGCGTGCCACCTCGGTGACGATGTCGATGCGGTCGAGGAGTGGACCGGAAATTTTGCGTTGGTAGCGGTTGATGGCGGCGTGTTCGCACTGGCATTTTTCGTCGGGGTCACCGGCGAAGCCGCAGGGGCAGGGATTGCGGGTGGCTACGAGCATAAAGCGGGCGGGAAAGGTGGCTACTCCGGCGGCGCGGGCAACGGTAATGGAGCCGTCTTCTAGCGGTTGACGCAACACCTCGAGCACTCCGCGGGGGAATTCGGGTAATTCATCCAGAAATAACACTCCGCCGTGGCTGAGGCTGATTTCGCCCGGACGGGGTTTGGTGCCGCCGCCGATGAGGGCCACGCTGGAGGCAGTGTGATGCGGTGATCGAAACGGCCGCGTGCGCATGATGCCCGTGGCCTGGCGGCCGGCGAGGTTGTGGAGTTTGGAGATTTCGATGGATTCTTCGAAGGTAGGCTGGGGCAGTATGCCCATAATGGCTTTGGAAAGAAGAGTTTTGCCGGTGCCGGGAGGTCCGGTGAGCAAGAGGTTGTGGCCGCCGGCAGCAGCGATTTCGACTGCGCGCTTGGCTGCAACCTGGCCGTAGATGAGGCTAAAATCTACCACTGGGGAGTCGGCCGGCTCGAGGGTGCTGCCCGCGGTAGCAGCAAACGGGGAAAGCAGCGTATGGCCAACGAGGTGCTGATAGAGTTCGAGGAGGCTTGATACCGCGAAGACCTTGGTTTGGCCCGAAAGGGCGGCTTCGGCGGCGTTTTCGGGGGCTACAAAAAGCCGTTCAAAGCCGCCGCGGTGGGTCATTTCGGCGGCGATGATGGCTCCCCGGACGGGGCGAATGGTGCCGTCGAGGGCGAGCTCGCCCATAAACAGGCTGCCTTCGAAGAGGCTGGCGTCAATTTGGCCGCTCGCGGCGAGGACGGCTACGGCCATGCCAAGATCGTAGCTGGAACCATCTTTCGGCAGGTCGGCGGGCGCGAGGTTGAGGGTGATGCGTTTGGGTGGCAGCATCAATTGGCTGTTTTTGATAGCGCTGCGTACGCGTTCGCGGGATTCGTCGACGGCTTTGTCGCCGAGCCCAACGATGACAAAACCGGGCAGGCCGTTGGTCATGTCGCATTCAATGGAGATGAGGTGGCTGTCGATGCCAATAATGGCAGGGGCGTACGTAGTGGCTAGCATGAGTTCTCCTGGTGAGACCTGCACTATACCGAACGTAAAGCGAACATGCAAGGGCTAGTCGGTGGTTTTGCCCTGGTACCACAAGGCGGCGTATTCGGGGGCGACGGGATTTACCTCGATGCCGGTTCCCAGCTCGGCCCCGGCGAATTTGGTGGTGCGAGGTTCGACTTTTATGACGAAATGATGGTCTTGGTGGTCGAGGGATTCTTGTATAATATAGTTGAAACTTATCGTTGATGCATCGAGACGAGCGGTTATTTTTTTGATAATTATTGCAAGGGATTGTATTTCATCGGCGTGGAGTTCGCCGAGTTTGTTGATGTGGCGGCGAGGAAGCAGCCAGACCTCCAGGGCGTGACTGGAGGCGTAGGGGGCGAGGGCTACAAAATGTTTATCGTGACTAACGAGGCGCACTTTTTGTTGTTCTTCCCAGGCGATCGTGTCGCAATAGGCGCAGGTGTTGTGGAGATCCCAATGGTGATTGAGCGCGTCGCTCTCGGTGGCGATTTTGGGCGGTATGATGGGCAGGGCAAAAATTTGGCAATGGGCGTGGGCGATGCTCGCTCCGGCGACGGGGCCATCGTTTTTAAATATGAGTACGTAGCGGATGCCGTCGATTTTGGAGAGCTCGCTGATTCGCTGGCGGTAGGCGGCAAAGATTTCGACGATATGGCTGACGGAGAGGTCGGAAAATTCACTGAAGTGATCGGGCGTGTTGATGATAACTTCCTGGATGCCAAAGGCCTTGGGGTTGTCGGGGGAAAAGGCTGGGAAGACATTGCGGACGACTTTCACGCGCCAGTCGGCGCCGCGGGGATGCTGCCATACGGCGTGCTCGGTGTTGTGATCGAATGGGCAGTGGTCCATGACCAGCTTGTGGGGCTCGGCGGCGCGGGAGAAAGAGTCGGGCCGGAAGCTGCGCCGGGGCGCGATCACGACGTAGCTATCGAGAAAATAGTGCTTGCGGAGCTCTGCACGCTCGTTTGTGAATTTGGATTGGGCTGACTTCGCCACCGAGGGTTTCACCGTTGTTGTCGCTAGCGTAACAATTTTGGAGCCGGAACGCCAGTTTTGGCACTGCCGTGGCGCGTGTTTTTAGGCAGGGAGGCCGATGAGCGAGCCGATGGTAGAGGCGATCTCGGCGCTGGCTCCGGGTTGGGCGATGCTGCTGGCGGCTTCGGACATGTGCTTGAGTGTGGCCGGGTTGTCGAGTAGCAGGCGCACGGTGCTTGCCATCTCGCTGAGTTTGGGCTGCCAGAGCCCGGCGCCGGCGTTGGTGACGAAATCGACGTTGCCGTCTTCTTGACCCGAGAGCTTGGAGTAGAGGATAAGGGGTAGGTGGGAATTGAGCGCTTCGACGATGGTGCCGGGGCCGGCCTTGGTGACGATGAGATCGGCTGCGCGCATCATTTCGTCGAGGTTGCTGACGAAGCCGTAGACCTTGACGTTGGGTGGTGCCTCGGTCGAAAGTTTCTCGTAAAGGTTGGTATTTTTGCCGGTAACGACGGCGATGGTGGCTTCGAGGGGGGCGAGAAGGTTTGTAATCTCGTCGAGGGCCCCGACGCCTTCGCCGCCCGCCATGGTGATGATGGCCGGCTGGGTAGGGTTCCAGTCGAGGGCTTTTTTGAGCTGGTTTTTGGCTTTGGCGGGGGGATAAAAACGACTGGATACTGGTTGCCCGATGACTTTTATTTGTTTTGGCTTCAATCCGCATTCGTGTGCTAGTTGGGCGGCTTGGGGGGTGGGCGTAATGCAGAGAGTGGTGCGGGTGTCGAACCAGATCAGCGGGACGGTGACGAGGTCGGTGACGACAGTGACAAACGGTATTTTGATATTGTGTCGGGCCAGCGTTTCGAGCATGCCGGCGTTGGCAAAATGGTAGGTGGATATAACGAGGTCGGCGGGGTGATTTTCGAGCAACTTTCGGCTGTTGCGGAGGGCGTAGAGGGAAATACTGGAATTGATGATCTTGGATCTACGAGGTCCATCGACGATTTCGTAAAGGCTGCGCCAGGCCTTGGGTGATTTTATGACGAGCTGAAACAGATCACCACCGCGGTCGAAGGGCTGAGGGGCGATTTCTTTGAGTGAATCAATAATTTCGACAACGACTCCCTCTTGATACTTGGTCACGAGGGCTTCGGCGATGGCATTGGCAGCGCTCTTGTGGCCGCCGCCGGCGTTGGCCATGAGGATCAAAATACGCTTTGGTGCTGTAATTTTATCAACAATAGGGGTCATTTATGCTCCTGAGCGGTGAGGGTAGTGAGTATTTTGAGCAGTTTGGCTGCGGTGTGGTCCCAACTGAAGCTGGCGGCTTGAGCGGAGCCGAGTTTGATGAGCTCGGCGCGAACAGGCGGCTGCTCGAGCGCGCGAATTTGGTCCGCGAAAGCGGCTGGAGAATCGGGATCGAAGTACAGCGCGGCTTTTCCGGCGACCTCGTGGAAGATGGGTATGTCGCTGCAGACTACGGGCACTCCGTGCGCCATGCCTTCGACGAGCGGCAGCCCGAAGCCCTCGAAGCGCGAGGCACTCACGAGGGCCGTGGCGCTGCTTAGCAGTTTAGCGTAGTCGGCGTCGCTGGCGCCATTCCAGAAGGTGATGCGGCTGGCGACGTGGTGCTGGTTGGCCAGGGCGGTGAGGGCGGCGAGGCGGTCTGGGGTAGCGCGGCCGGTGAGATGGAGGTGGTATTTGGGCAGCAGGGGCAGTGACTGGATGAGCAGTTCGGCGTTTTTGTAGGGCATGAGGGTGCCCATAAACACCAATTCAGGCTTAATTTTTGTGTTCGCAATGGCCGATGGGAGCTTGGGGGCGGCATTGTAGAGGACTTCTACGGGCCGATCGGTGAGATGGTTTGATGTGATTTCGTGTTTTGAGAATTCGCTGACGGTGGCGATGAGGTCGGCTTGATTGAGTACGAGCCGGCCGGGCCAATAGGCTTGGTGGTAGAGCCACCAGAAGGCGCGAGCCGATACGCTGAGGTCGGTGGGCGCCATGGGGTAGCGGTAATAGATGGTGTCGTGGAGGGTGAAGATGAGTTTGTAGCGGCGGCCGATGGTGCCCATGATCTGCATGGGGCTGTAGACGGCGTCGGCGTCGAGGCGGTTGAGCTTGAGCGGCAGGAGGATCTCGGCCGGTGAGGTGGGTTGGTTGACCTGGATGTAGGTGGGTCCGGTGGGCAATAGCTTCAGCTGGCGTTGATCACAAATGAGCGCGGTGACGGGCGTGAGTTTCACGAGTGCTTCGAGGAGGTTGGCGCCGAAGCGGCTGATGCCGTCGTGATGGTCGGTTTTGGTCCAGCGGGCGTCAAAAATTACCATCATAATGACCCCACTCTATCATAAGTGGTATCTGACTTGATATAATCGCGTCATGAAGATTCTCATGGCCTCCGATCTTCACTGGCCAACCATTAACGGGATTGCGACTGCTGGCAGAACCCTCGCGCAAGGTTTGGCGGAGCGTGGCCATGATGTGGTGGTGGTGGCGCCGTCGCAAACCGGCAAGCGCTCGGTGGAGATGGATGGTAATTATCGGGTGATGCGGACGGCGTCGGTGGTGTTTCCGTTTTATCAGAATTTGCGGATTTCGCTGTCACCCAACCGCGAGATCAATCAGATAACCAAAGAGTTTACGCCGGATGTGATTCATCTGCAGACGCCGCTGGCAGTGGGCTTGGGGGCGATTGGGGCGGCCAAGAAATACCATGTGCCCCTGGTGGCGACCAATCATGCGATGAGTGAGAATTTCATCGATAATCTCAAGTTGTTGGCGCCGTTTGCGCGGCAAATTGACTTTATGCTGCGTGAATATGGTAGTAGATTTTACAGCAATGCGGACGTCGTGACCTTGCCAACGCAGGCAGCTATCCGCATGCTGAAGCCGGATTCGTTTTCGAAGCCGTTTGTAGCGATTTCGAATGGAGTTGATTTGAGTCGGTTTAAGTCTGGCAAGGTGTCGGCGGAATTTTATGAGCGATTTGGGATTCCGATGGGTGTTCCGGTAGTGATGTATTTGGGTCGGCTTGATGCCGAGAAGCATGTGGGGGTGTTGGTGCGCGCGGCTCATCGGCTTTTGGGCCGGGTGAAGTTTCACTTGGTGATTGTGGGCGACGGCAATGATTTGGCACATCTCAAAGAGTTGGCGCGTGATCTGAATATGACTGACCGCGTAACCTTTACGGGCAAGGTGGACGAAGACGACAAGCCGACGATATTGCGGCTGGGTAGCTTGTTTGTGATGCCGTCGCCGGCCGAGTTGCAGAGTATTGCGACGCTCGAGGCGATGGCTACGGGTATGCCGGTGGTGGTGGTGAATGCTGGGGCGGTGTATGAGCTGTGTCAGGAGGGGCGCAACGGGTACTTGTTTGAGGTGGATGACTATGAGGAGCTGGCCGATCGAATGGGGCGGATCGTGGGGGATAAGACTGTCGTGGAGCAATTTGGGGCGGTGAGCCTACAGATCGCGCGAACACATGATCTGGCGAATACTATCACGGCGTACGAGAAGCTCTACGAACAAGTCGTGCGCGAACATAAACCCAAGATTAAACGGCGGGCGTTGCTGGGGGTGGTAAGAAGTCGTTGATAGCCGCGGCGGCTTCGCGGGCTTTCTCGTAGTGGATGATGTGGCCGACGTTGTCGAACTCAATGAGCTGGGCGCCGGCGATGGCGGCAGCGAGTTTGCGCTGGCCTTTGATCGGTGCGATGGCGTCGACTCGGCCGGCAATGAGGAGGGTGGGGATGGTGATGTTGGCGGCGTGGGCGGTGACCGTGTGCTCTACCGAGGCTCGGTAAACTTCGAAGAGGGTGTGGCGGTTGTGGAAGCGCTTCATGTAGGTCAGGTGGTTGGCATGAATCCATCGGCGTAGCTGTTTGTCGCGGGTTTTGGTCATGGTGGCACTGGCGAGCATGATGGGCCAGCTGTGGGACAGCCATACGAGGCCGATTTTCTCAGGTAGCCACTGGGCGCCTATTTTCAGATGCAGCCCTCCGAGCGCAATTTGGGGCCCGGTTTGGCTTTTGAGGGGGTGTTCGGCAATGGGGTTGATGAGTATCAGGTGGGTGGCGATGGCGGGATCAAGCGCCACGAGCTCAGCGGCGACGGTGGTGCCCATGGAATGGCCGAGTAGAATGACGGGGTCGAGCTTGAGGTGGTGGATGAGCTCGCGGATGAAGCGGGCGTAGCCGAGCATGTTGTGGGGTTGAGTGGTCATGGGGGTGGAGTCGCCGAAGCCGGGGAGGTCGGGGACCACAACGTGATACTTCGGCAGATACTTAATAATGCTGAGCAGGCCGTGATGGGTGCCGCGGAAGCCGTGGATGACTATGATGGTGGGGAGCTTGGGGTCGCCATAGGTCCAATATTTGGCATGGCTACCAAAGGCTTCGAAGCTGTGGCCGGGCTTGTCTTGGTGTTTGAGGTCGATCATCAAACAGAGGCTCCTTGGGGTGTGCGCAGCCACGAGGTGACGGCTACGGCGATCTCGGTGGGAATTTCGGCGGGTGCGAAGTGCCCCATGCCCTCGATGACTTTGATGATAATACCGGGGCGGTCGTAGCTGGCTATGACATCGGCGAGGCGGGTGAGGGGATCGGCGTCGCCGGCTACCACGAGCGTCGGGACGGTGAGGCTTGCTAGCCAGAGGGTGGGGTCGGTGGCGGCGAGGCTGAGGTAGTTTTGGACATTGATATGGGGCTCGAGCACTTGGAGTTCGTGCTCGCCTTCGGCCATGACGTAGGCGTGGGTGACGGGGTCGGTGGCGCGGGCTACGAGCTGGCGTATCGGCCGGTGGAGGCGGCGGTTGGTGAGCCAGCGCTTGTCGAGCGGCGCAGGAAGTGCCTGACCGATGCGGTAGTAAATAGTACCGGCACGCGAGATGATATTTGGCTTGGGGATGGGACTAATCATTACGAGGTGGTTGATTTCGGCCGATGTGGTGGCAGCGTAGGCGAGGCCGATGAGGGCCCCAAAACTGTGGCCGAGCAACGTGAGGTTCTGCAGCTTTAGCTCTCGGATGAAGCTGCCGACGAATGCGGTGTAGGCGGCTACGGTGTGCCGCCCGGCGAGCGGCGCGCTGCCGCCGTAGCCGGGGAAATCAGGGATGATGACGCGATGACCGGGGAATTGCTCGGCTAGCTTCAGGAGACCGGCGTGGCTGCTTCTCAGTCCATGTAGCATCAGGATGGTGCCGGGCAGATGGGGGCGGAGGTCCACGTAATGGACCTTGGCGCCGGCAATTGAAAGGGTGTGCGAAATTGGTGGTTTTGTGTTCACGGTTGGATGATATTTGTTTGATTATACCATCGTGCTGGGACGCTCTTGGCAGCAATAACCCCGGCTAGATTATGCCGGGGTTATTGTCGGGGTGTTTTTGGGTTTTTAGGAGTCGGTAGCGTCGGGCTTGATGCCGCCGGGATAATCCGCCTCGGTCTCGTCGCGCAGAGCCTCGTCGTCGAATTGGTCGTCGAGTTTGGGATTGTCGGCGGGGCTAAGGGTCTCGCCAAAACCATCATCGATGGGGCTGAGGGGCTGCATGTCGTCTTCGGACATGGCTTCTTCCTCGTCGGCCGCATCTTCCTCGGCTAGGTCATCGGCGCCGATGCGCTCGCCAAACTCATCGAGCTGGTACTCGCTGCCGTCATACGCAAGGTCCCCAAGACCAGGATCCATACCGTCATCTTCTAGGTAGTGCTGATACATTGTAACCTCCACATTACACCCCTCATGCTACGCCGGCGGTGTGAGCCTGGCTTTGTGATGGGTCCTAAAAAGCTTGGGATGAGCTGGGGTGTTTTTGTGAGTATCGTGGTGTTTGGTACAACACGCTTATGCTTATTTTGTCGCCCGGATGGTGTGAACCAGTACAGATTGTTGCTGGAACGGTCGATTTGAGGTAGAATACAGGAGTAAATCGTGGGGCTGATCAGGCTCGACGTTGGGACTTTTACAAGCTATGCGCGCAGGTCGTAGGCAAACGTTAGCTTCCACAAGTTAGCTTAACTGCCAACTTTTTCGCGCGGGTGAAGGCTGCCTTCCAGGCTCCTTCATTCGCCCCCGCTTACGCCTAATAACGTAAGCTATCGGCACCTGATTCCCGGTAGGGGTTCGCCGGTATCAAATCATCGGGACGCTCTGAGGGTTGGGCTTCTGCCCCTCAGCTAAGCTTTGAAGCTGCTCCCGCCACCGTTTGGTTTGCTCACAGGTGGAGGGCTAAGACATGTAAGCAAACTAAGCCTGTAGATCGCGAGCGAGTAACCCGACGGACCGGGGTGCGATTCCCCGCAGCTCCACCAATGTTCTTATGCTTAAAGAGTCAAGTTTCTTGGCTCTTTTTGTAATCTGTTATTGTTAAGGCATGTCACAGATTTATTTTATTGGCGGTGCTCCCCGAACGGGCAAGACTACGATTATCCATGCTCTCTTGAGAGAGAGGCCAATGCTCGCTGCATCAACGGATGCAATTAGGGCCGTTGCGAGAGGCGTATCAACACCTGAAATAAATCCCATCTTCATAAAGTGCAGCGTGGTGCATTTGGCTCAGAAAAGCACATCGACGCCTTAAAGAATAATCCGCAGGCCGCACTAGGTCATGAGCTGGGAGAAGCCGAAGAAACCTGGAAGTCGGTACTCGATTTCGTTGGTTATTATCAGCGCGACGGAAAGGATGCGATTGTAGAAGGGGTTGCCATACTGCCAGAGCAGCTCTCCAAGGTAGATTTTGAGTTTAAGTCGGTGTTTATTGCTAACCTTGCTGATCAGACTGAAGATATTCTTGCTCATGCTCGTAAAAATCCAAATGACTGGCTTCGCAAATATGATGAAGAAACAATTCGACTCTATGCCTCATTCAATCAGCTATGGAACAAGTTCTACGCAGACGAGGCGCGAAAATATGGCTTTCCGGTTATTGAGATAGAGTCGGGTAACTTCCATGCTTCCATAGAGAAGGCAGCCAGACTTCTTGTCGCTTAGGGACTAGATTTGGCAGCATATTCCTCAATATTCGCTGTTTTTATCACAGCAATCTTTGGTGGGTGAACTTGAATCGTTCAAACTTCGGCCCCAGTGCGTACCGCCACGCTGCGGCATCTCCATGATCAAGTGCCAAGATTTTCCCCGCAGCTCCACCAAAAGGGCATCTGACCTCAAATCAGGTGCTTTTTTGTTTGATGAATAGCTTGTTAGGGCCAATAACGTCGCTATTTTGGTAAGACTGCTGAGATAATGTTGTATCTGAAATACTTAATGTGTCTGTAAATCTCAACCGCAGACATTGCATTTGCAAAATGGTTTTCTTGCTTAAGCCATCGGGCGATTTGGTAGGGGAGTCGGGCCTTTCTTTCGAACTTTTGCAGTAACGGCAACATGCGCTCTGTGATGTCGCGTGATTCTACTTCTTTGAAGCCCTCTTTTGCCAAGGCGCTTTCAAGCGTTCCGTGAGTGAATTGGTCAAAAGCTGGCATGGCTGCTAATTTATTAACCCGTGTTAGTGCTTGCTTGGCATCCTGAGGCATTTTGTCTGCCATCGAGTACTCGAAGTGCACTAGTTTGCCGCCGGGTTTTAGTAAGCGATGAAACTCCTTAAGGGTTTTGGTGTAATCGGGGGAGTGTACGAGGGTTTCCATTGTATAGATGGCGTCAAATGAGGAATCGGGTAGGGTGGTATTTGAATAATCGGCTTTAAGAAACTCGACTTTGGTTTCCAGCTCGTCTTTAGCCGCCCGCTTCCTTGCCCTGGCTATGTTGAAGTCGAGCAAATCAATGCCGGTTACATTTAGGTGATGGTGCTTTGCTAGATAGAGGGCTACACCACCCTCTTCGCAGCCAGCATCAAGCACCTTTGCTCCGTCAGACAACGCCAGTGTTTGAGCTAATGGCTCGTCCATAAGCTCTTGCGCTTTGAGGGTCGGGAGGTCTTCTTGGCCTATTGGGTAGTAGCCAAAGTGTTTGACCCCACCCAATAATCTGTATCCAAGCCTTGACTCAAACGTGTGGTAGTAGCTGACTACGGGGTTCTTTTGCATAACGATATTCTAGCAGCTTGTTTATTCGTTGGAGCGATTTTTGGTGCGTGAGCTTGACGTATCAGGGGGATGGTTGGCGCTTTTTGCGGACCTATTTGTAGAGCTGTGAGTGCGTGCCGACTGCAACGAAAGTTGCCTCAGTTTCGTTTATAGCTTTGTAGTGTGCTCGCCAGTCGCCGCCAAACGATATTGATTCGGGCGGTAGTTTACGGTCAAAATTAGCTCTCAAGCGATGCGATCATATCCTCGGCGCTGCTAAACGGCCCCACCATGTTTCGACCGGCTTTTATGTCGGCGTTAGCTTCGCGCATGATCTTTTCGAGGTAGGGGGTAGGCTCTAGCGGGGCGCTAAGCACGACGCGGCGGTCACGGATCGCCTGTTTGACGACCATGTTTACGAGGGCCGTGCTCGATACGCCAAGCTCTGCGGCGAAAGACTTGAGCTGCTCTTTCGTCTCGGAGTCGATTTTGATGCTGAGCAATACGGTATTCATAATACATACATTGTATGGTTAACGTATGCGTGTGTCAAGCCGGGTTGGGCGGGGGTTCGATTTGCTACACTGGTTTCATGGCGTTAATCTACGAAACCCCGAATTTTATCATCAAGTCTGCGGAGTTTTCGCACGTGTATGTGGATCGGCGGGAGGGTGGTCATATTCAAATTAGGCCGAAGGTGCCGGTATCTGACCGGACGAAGCTTTCTCCTGAACTGGCGGTGGAATACGTGAAGCTGTCTATGGTGGCGGGCGAGGCTATGAAGCTGGCTTTGGGGCGGCGGGGGATTGATGTTGGCCTGATCAATTACCAGGATATGGGTAATTGGATGGTGTTTAAGCCGGAGGGTCCGACCCTGCACATGCAGCTTTTTGGCCGGGCCAGGGATGCGGTGAAGCAGAAGTATGGTGACGCGGTAAGCCTGCCGCATCTTGAGACTGGTTTTTATGATGGCTTTGAGCCGCTGGATGAGGGTGATGTGCGTGAGCTTCGGGCTGAGATCGAGCGGTTGATGCAGACTGATAAGTATCGGGGGGCGTGGTGACGGCGAAGGAGATCATTGAGCGGGTAATCTACCTCACGGTAGCGACTGCTTCGAAAGAGGGCGAGCTTTGGAATACGCCGGTCTACGATGCGGGGGAGGTAAGCGGGACCTATGTGGATGTGCGGAGTGAAGTTATTTTGCCGTAATGAGCTTGAAAAATCTGCGTCATGAGACTAGACTAAGTCTAGTTTACTTGGGTGCGAGCAATGAAAGTCGTGAACATACATGAGGCCAAGACGCAGCTGTCGAAATATTTGCAGGAGGCGGCGGAGGGCAAAGAGGTGGTGATCGGGAAATATGGGCAGCCGATTGCGCGCTTGGTACCGTTTGAATCGGACAAGCCGAAAATTGTCTTTGGCTTGTTGAAGGGAAAATTTTCGGTGTCGGATAATTTTGACGAGCCGGATGAGGAGCTTATCCGGATGTTTGAGGGTGAGGCGTGAGGCTACTGCTCGATACGAATGCGGTGTTGTGGGCCGTATTGGATTCGCCTTTGCTGGGTGTGGGTGCGCGGATGTCGCTCAAGCAGGCCGAGGCTACCTACGTGTCGGCCGCGAGCGTTTGGGAAGTGCGGATCAAGGCGGCGAAAGGTAAATTGACCTTGCCGAAGGGATTTTTGGCTGCGTTGGCAGCTACCGGATTCAAGGAGCTGCCGGTTGCCTGGGAGCATGTGGATGGGGTCGGTGGGGTGGAGTTGCCCCATGGTGATCCGTTTGATCGCCTATTGTTGGTTCAGGCCGGCCAGGAGCAGTTGATACTTTTGACTTCTGACGCCGTGCTGCTGAGCGCGCATCCTGATGCTTGTTTGGACGCGCGGGTGTGATATGACGGAATACGAGCAGATTCGACGCCGATATCGGCCGCCAGTGGTGCGGTATTTGCTAATTGCGGAGTCGCCGCCGCCGGCTGCGGGGGTGGCAAGCAGCCGGCAGTTTTACCGGGCCGAGTATCAGAAGCCCGATGACCGGCTCTATGCTAATACGATGCGGGCGGTGTTTGCGGAGGCAGCGGACGCGCCGGCGGGTGACCTGGAGGCGGCTAAGGCGGCGTGGCTGGGGCGGTTTCGGGACGCGGGGTTTTATATGATTGAGGCGCTCGAGACGTCACTGGAGCACGAGGTGACCAAGCCGGAGCGGCGGCGGCTGCTGGCGGAGCGGGCCGACGCGGTGATCGCGCGCGTGAGGGAGCTGGCGACGGCGGAAACGAAGTTGATTTTGATCAAATCGAACGTGTACGACATGCTGGCGGGGCCGTTGCGGGCGGCGGGATTTGTGGTGCTTAATGAGGCGCTGCTGGATTACCCGGGCCGGTTTATTCAGCGCGACTATCGAGAAAAATTGGCAGCTATGGTAAGAGTATAATCTGGGTATGGGGTGATCTAGTGGCCCGAGGGGAGAAGATCATGACTCGCAAGAAGGTGGCTGCGGCCGGGATCGGTTTGTCGGTGTTGGCTGCGGCTGCGGCGCTGGCGGTGCGGCGGTATCGCAGCGGCGGCGCCGAGGAGCTGACGGATGGTGATCTGGATCAGCTCGCGGAGCTGACACGGCGGTTCAACGCGGCGAGCCGAGGGAGTACGGCTCCGGAGGTGGAGGAGCTGCGGCGGGTGCTCGCGAAACTTCAGCGGGACGCTGGGATTTCGACGCGCGGTTTGTCGGTGCGGTTGTCGCGACTGCGGCGCCGACAGGCAGATTTGCCCGATGACACGCTCGTGTACGCCGAGGACCTGCTGGAGCGGATCGAGCTTCAGGCGAGCCGCGGTCGGTAGTCGAAATCACCCTTACGGGTGGCAGTAACATCTGCCCGTGGGGGTGTTATTGTGTGAGAGCAAAAAATTGATTCAGGGGGACGAGGGCGAGTATTTTTGGCTGCGGGGTGGCGATTTGAGGGTAAATCTGGTAGCATAATTGAAATCTCGCCCCGGGATGGAGTTGTTTATCATAACGAAGGTAGGTGATGCGTAATCATGACTGATCGAATACCCGAACTCAAATTGGTCGAGGCCCTAACGTTTGATGATGTCCTGCTGCAGCCTGGTAGCTCGGATATTTTGCCAAAAGATGTAAATATTACAACGAAATTGACGAAAAAGATTGAATTGAACGTGCCCGTGGTGTCTTCGCCGATGGATACGGTAACCGAAGCTCGCATGGCGATTGCGGTGGCGCGCGAGGGTGGCATCGGTATCATCCATAAATCACTCAAGCCTCATGAGCAGGCGCAGCAAGTCAATTTGGTGAAACGCTCGGAGCACGGGGTGATTGCGGAGCCGATTAGGTGCAAGGCCGAAAACACTTTGCGCGAGGTGGATGCGTTGATGGCGCAGTATCGGATTTCGGGCGTGCCGGTGGTGGGTGAACGGGGTGAGCTCGTCGGGATTATTACGAACCGCGACCTGCGTTTTGTGACCGACATGGATCAGAAGGTGGGTGACGTGATGACCAAGGAGCATTTGGTGACAGCGGCTCCGGGGACCACGCTAGAGGAGGCTAAGCGGATTTTGGCGCAGTACAAAATCGAGAAGGTGCCGTTGGTGGATGGCGAGGGCCTGCTTAAGGGGCTGATTACGCTCAAGGATATCGAAAAGGCGGTGAAATACCCGAACTCGGCCAAGGATGCTGAGGGTCGGCTGGTAGTGGGGGCGGCGGTGGGCGTGGCGCCTGGGTTTGAGGAGCGCATTGAGCTGCTCGTGGCGGCGAACGTGGATGTGGTAGTGATAGACAGCGCCCATGGACACGCGAAGGCGGTGCTGGAGGCCGTGAGGACGGTGAAGAAGCGCTGGCCCGATCTGCAGCTCATTGCGGGCAACGTAGCGACCTACGAAGGCGCCGAGGCGTTGTGTGAGGCCGGCGTGGACGGTGTACGCGTAGGCGTGGGACCGGGGTCAATTTGTACCACGCGCGTGGTGGCCGGCGTGGGTGTGCCGCAGTTCTCGGCGGTGTACGAGGCCAGCCGGGCGGCCGCCAAGCACGGCGTGCCGGTGATTGCTGACGGCGGGATTCGCTACAGTGGCGACATCGTGAAGGCGCTGGCGGCTGGTGCGAGCACGGTGATGTTGGGATCGGTGATTGCTGGTACTGACGAGTCGCCGGGTGAGTTTGAGGTCTATCAGGGGCGTACGTTTAAGGCCTATCGTGGCATGGGTTCGCTCGGGGCGATGCGCGATGGTTCGCCCGACCGCTACTTCCAAGAGAAGGGCGGCAAGCTGGTGCCGGAGGGCATTGAGGGCCGCGTGCCGGCACGCGGGCCGTTGTCGGAGAATTTATTTCAGCTGATCGGCGGGTTGCGGTCGGGCATGGGCTACGTGGGTGCCGAGACGCTCGAGCAGTTGGTGCAGAAGGCGACATTCCGCCGCGTGACGAGCTCGGGTGTTGCTGAGGGCCATCCCCACGATGTTACAATTACGCGTGAAGCACCGAATTATATGGGCCGATCCTAGCCGATTGGCCAAGCAAGGAGCGTGAATGGACACTGATCCCGAACGCGATTTAGCACAATTTAAGCCTGCGGACGGGCAGCCTTCGCCGGCTGCTCCTACGACTGCGCCGGCGCGGCCGATGGCTCGTCCTCGGCCGCCGCGCCGGGCGCGAGCGGTGCTGTGGCGGATGTTTTGGTTCATCGTGTTGGCCGTGCTGGCGGGTGTGGTGGTGTACGCCGTGTATATCGTCAATATTGTTGCAAAAATTTCAACGAACTCTTGGCAATTGGGACCGCTGGCCGCCGACGCGAGCGGTCGTACTAATATTTTGGTGATGGGGGTGGGTGATCCGGGGCATGCGGGTCAGAATTTGTCGGATACGATGATGGTCCTGAGCCTTGATGGGACGGCGCATCGGCTGGCAGAGATCAGTATTCCGCGCGATTTGCGCGTAAACATCGAGGGCTACGGGTATGGCAAGATTAACACCGCCAATGCCTACGGGGGCGTTAGTTTGGCAGAGGATACGGTAAGCCAAACATTTGATGTTCCGATTGATTACTACGTAAAGACCAATTTCTCCGGCCTCAAGGAAGTGGTGGACGCTGTGGGCGGCTTGGATGTGGATGTGAAGGATCGGCTGCGTGATACGGAGTACCCCTGTGATGACGACCAGTACAAAGTTTGTGGCTTGGATATTGAGCCGGGGTCGCAGCATATGGACGGTACCACGGTGTTGCAGTACGTGCGCTGCCGCAAGGGCACCTGCGGCAATGATTTTGGCCGGGCGGCGCGGCAGCAAGAAGTGCTGGGGTTGCTGCGGCCCAAGGTGACGGATTGGCATTTGATATTGCAGCCCGCGAAGCTCAAGCAGCTCGTGACGGCGGTGCAGCATGGTGTGGAGACCAACATGGGCATAGCGCAGCTGCTGCAGCTGGGCAATGGTGTACGCGAGGCGGGGGCCAACGAGCCGGTGAATCTGGTACTCTCGACGGCCAATGGCGGGTATCTGCGCGGAGATCCGACGGGCGGGAGCGACTTGTTGCCGATCGGCGGGGATTTTTCGGCGATTTCGGAGCGGGTGAAGAATATTTTTGGCGCGCCGTAAAGCCTATCTTGACACTCTATCCCGGCAAGGGTAGTTTGGAGTTAAAGAGATGCGCCCCGTGGGTCCGTTCGCAGAAGTACCCCCGGGCCTTTTTGAATCTTAGACAATTACGCCTGGAAGCCTTGCCTCATGAGCAGCACGCACGAAAAACTGGGTCCGCGATTCTCCAAAGACCGGTTGCAGCCGGCGCTGGAGTATATTGACCGGTATTGGAAAAAGTTGGAGCGTTATAATCCACGGGATGACGGGACGCTTATTGGTTTGCCAGAGCCTTATTTTATTCCCAGTGCGCGCAACGATACTGGGTTTGCGTACGAGGAAATGTACTACTGGGACAGTTATTTCATAGCTCAGGGTCTGATGGGGACGCCGCGGGAATACCGGGTGCGGGGGATGGTTGATAACCTGTTGTCGTTGATGCAGCGATTTCAGGTGATTCCGAACTCGGGGCGGTTTTATATGACCGGCCGGTCGCAGCCACCGTTTTTGACGAGCTTCATCATGGAGGCGTATCACATCGAGAAGGACAAGCGCTGGCTGGAGCAGGCGATGTCGGTGGCCAAGCACGAGTACCGGACGGTGTGGATGGGTACGACGCAGCCGAACTGGCGGCAGGTGTTCCACGGATTGTCGCGCTTTTATGACATCAATGTCCTCGACGACCTGGCGGAGGCGGAGAGCGGCTGGGATATGACGACGCGGTTTGAGCGGCGGGCGTTGTCGTATTTGCCAGTGGATCTGAATGCGCTGTTGTACAAATACGAGAGTGATTTTGCCGAAGCGGCCAGAATTTTGGGATACGAGGAGGAGTCGCATGAGTGGATGAAGCGGCAGTTGTCGCGGGTGGCGATGATGCGGCGATATTTGTGGGACGACGACAAGGGTTTTTACTTTGACTACAATTACATGACCTCGCGACATAGCCCGGTGTACTCGCTGGCGGCGTTTTATCCGATGTGGGCGGGTATGGACAGCGACGAGACGGCGCGGCGGATTATGGACCAGCTCGAGCGGTTTGAATGTGACGGTGGCCTGGCGACGAGCGCGGAACGGCCGCATGTGCGCTCGGATATTCCGACGCAATGGGCCTATCCGAACGGCTGGGCGCCGCTGCAGATGATCGCAGTGCAGGCGATGGAGCGTTATGGGTATCACGTGGCGGCCGAGCGGGTAGCGCGCAAGTGGATTAATGCCAACTTGGTGCAGTTTGAGGCCAACAGTGAGTTTTTCGAGAAGTATAACGTGGTGCATATTGAGCGTGAGCCGGTGGAGGGGGTGTACCCATCGCAAACTGGTTTTGGCTGGACCAATGCGGTCTTTGCGTATTTTTGCCAGCGCTATTTGGCGCCCGATGAGCTGCCGCACATTCAGAGTACCGGGCAGTCGCCGTCGGCGCTGCGACAGCTGGTGAAGGATCCTCGGCGAACACTTCGCAAGGTGGGAATGAAGATTGATACAGCGCTGCCAAAGCGCCAACTGTAGTAATATTACCAACGATTTTAGTCAAAATGCTTGCGGTTTGTTAGAATACGCACATGGAACCTACGCCGACTGACCCCTGGTATCGCCGAGCTACCCTCTATCATATTTATCCGTTGAGTTTTGCGGATTCTAATGGTGATGGATATGGTGATTTGCGGGGGATTATTGATCATTTGGATTATCTCAACAACGGCGAGTCGGATTCGCTGGGGGTGACGGCGGTGTGGTTGTCGCCGGTGTACCTGTCGCCAATGGCTGATTGGGGCTACGACGTGGCTGATCACCAGGCGATTGATCCACGTTTTGGGACGATGGCTGATTTTGAAGAGTTGTTGAAAAAACTGCACCATCGGGGCATAAAGCTGCTGATGGATTACGTGCCGAACCATACTTCGGTGCTGCATAGATGGTTTATTCAGTCGCGTTCTAGCCGCGATAATCCTAAGCGCGACTGGTATGTGTGGTCCAAGCCGGGAGAAGATGGGGGTGCGCCCAACAACTGGTTGAGTTACTTCGGGGGTTCGGCCTGGACGCTCGATGAAGCGACCGGACAGTATTACCTGCACACGTTTTTGCAGGAACAGCCGGATTTGAATTGGCACAATCCAAAGGTGCGCAAGGCGATGCTCGCTGTATTGAGATTTTGGCTCGATAAAGGGGTAGACGGGTTTCGGACGGATGCGGCTTTGGGTCTGATCAAAGATGTGCGGCTGCGGGATGATCTCCCGAACCCCACGTATAAGCCGGGGGTATCGGATCCGGCGGATGAGTTTTTGCGGGTGAATAGCGCGGCTCAGCCGGAGCTGGGCGGTGTGATTGGGTCGTTTTGTGACGTGCTGGCCGAGAAGGAATCGAAGTTTTTGCTCAGTGAGGCGTACCTCAATATTCCGGGGCTCCACAAGATGTATGAGGCGTGTCAGCGGCATCCGGTGCACGCGCCGTTTAACTTTAACCTGATGGCGTTGGATTGGAGCGCGAAGGTATTTCGGGAATTTATTGATGAATACGAGGGTTCGTTGGGGCCGGATGATTGGCCGAATTATGTGCTGGGGAATCACGATCGGCATAGACTGGTGTCGCGGATGGGGGCGGGGCGCGCACGGTTGCTCGCGATGCTGCAACTGACACTGCGAGGATTGCCGGTGGTGTATTACGGCGAGGAACTGGGCTTGCCCGATACGCCGGTTACGCCCGAAGACGTACGCGATCCGTGGGAGCGCAATGTGCCGGGCCGGGGACTTGGGCGTGATCCCGAGCGCACCCCTCTGCCGTGGAATAATGAAACTGGTGGTGGATTTACAACGGGTACGCCATGGTTGCCTCTGGGGCCGGCCTCATCCAAGCTCAATGTGGCTACAGAGGAGCGGGATCCGGATTCATCGTTGAATTTATATCGACATTTAATTCATTTGCGGGCGCAATCACCGGCTCTGGTAGAGGGTGATTATCGTTCGATTGAGACGGGCAACGAGCGGGTTTATGCCTTTGTGCGTGAGACGGAGCAACAGCGGTTTTTGGTGATGCTTAACTTTGACGCGCAGCCGGCGACGGCGATGTTGCATGGGCGCGTGGGAGCGTGGGTGGCGGGGACGGTGGTGGTGGAGGGCGATGGACAGCCGGGACATGCGGGGGAGTTGGCTTTGGAGCCGTACGAGGGTAGGGTATATGAACTGATACGGGGAGGCGTGTAATGGTGTTGGTATTTGATATTGGTGGTACGAACACGCGGCTGGCGTTGGCCGAGGGCGGCGTGCTGGGTGAGGTGGTTCGGTTGCCTACAGAGCGGGGTGAGCAAGGGCTCACGCGGTTTTTGGCGGCGGCGGCGAAGCTAGCGGGTAGCCAGGGGCTGACCGCGGTGGCCGGCGGATTTCCGGGGCAGTTGGACGACGCCGGGGTGGTGATGGCGGCGCCAAATCTTCCGAAATGGATTGGCAAGCGGCTGGGAGCGGAGATTCGGGATCGATTTGAGTGCCCGGTGTACTGGGAGAACGACGTCGTGTTGTGCGGCCGGGGTGAGGCTGCACACGGGGCCGGGAGCCGCCAGGGCGTAATGGCGTATTACACGGTGAGTACGGGTGTGAATGCTGTGCGGTTGGTGGACGGTGCGGTGGACCGTGGCGTGGCTCGGTATGAGCTGGGCAAGCAGCTTCTGCTGCGCGACGGCGCTGGTTGGAAGTCGCTGGAGGCGATGATTGGTGGGGGTGCGCTGGAAGAGCGATGGGGTAAGCCCCCGCGCGAGGTGCGGGATCCGGCGGTGTGGCAGGAGATTGAACGGTGTTTGGCGGCGGGATTGTACAACACCGTGTTGTATTGGAATCCTGCGGTAGTGGTGCTGGGGGGTAGCATGATGCGCGATATTGATCTGAAGGTAGTGGCCCGGGAGCTGGCGAAATTCCCGTTGGTGTTTGAACGGTGGCCGCGGCTGGAGCGGGCGAGTTTGGGCGATGAGGCTGGTTTGTATGGTGGGCTGGCGTGGCTGCAGGAACTGGGGCGAAATTAACTCGGTTCGAGTGAGTTTCGTGCTACGATAGAGCGTAAGCAATTAGCCAAAACCAAAATAAATGAAATGCCCTTCTTGCCAAGCTAAATTATTGCCCGTCGACGGGGGTCTGTTTTGTTTGCAGTGCGGTGAGGCGGTGCTCGGCGGGGTTTTGGGGGATGATCCTCCGGCCAGGCCGGAGGAGGCCACTGATCCGCTGCTGCGGCGGGCATTGCGGGATGCTACGGGTGGGCAGCAGGTGTTTTTGGGGCCTGAGTCACTGGCGGAGGCGAGAGCGGCTCCGGCCGGAATGACCGCTGCGGTGTTGGCTGTGCCGCCGGTGGCGGTGGCGGCGCGGCCGGCTCGGCGGCGCTGGAGGATGGTGGGCTGGGCGGTGGCTTTGTTGTTGGTGGGTTTACCGGCAGCAGCCAGTAGTGTGCTGGCGAGTTACTACTCGGATCGAGTGTATCCGGGTGTGCGAGTGGGCGGCGTAGCGGTTGGTGGCTGGACGTTTGATGAGCTGCGTAGTCGATTGCCGGCTGTGGTGGCTAAGCCTGGTCTGGTGGCGGTGATCGACGGCCGGCGGCAGTCGGTGGCGGTGAGCGGCCCGGTAGTGGATGTGGCGGCTACGGTGCGGCAGGTTCACGATGTGGGTCGTGATGTCCCGTTGCCGGCGGTTGGTATGCTGCGGACATGGCTGGCGGGAGCTGTGACGCCGACGTACGTGCTGAGTGACAGCGCAGTGAATACGGCGGTGCAACACTTGGCGGCAGCGGTGGATCGCGTGCCGAGCGATGCGGTGCCGATGATGATTGGGGGTAGGGTGATAGTATTGGCCGATAAGCCGGGTGTGCGGCTCGATAGGACGACGGCGGCTGCGGCTATTCGGGCGGCGTATGGCCGTTCGCCGACGGTGAGCCTGAGCCTGGTGCGATTGAATGCGACCGTGACGGCGAGTGATTATGCGGGCGAGCTAGCGGCTGCCCAGGCTATAGTGAGCGGTGGGGCGCAGGTGGTGGTTAAGGCAGTTCACTACGCGGCGACGCCGGAGCAGGTGGGGAGTTGGGTGGTGTTTGCTGGTGCGGGCAAGGGCGTGACGGTGGATCCGGCGGGGGTGGCGGCGTTTGTGGCGGGAATTAAGCCGGCTTTTGATCGTGTGGCGGCGGTGAACGCCATGGTGGCGGCATTGAACGCGCGGCAGGCGGCATTGGTGACAGCGTCTACCCGGCGGATTACGGCGGCGCCGAAGCTAGCTAGCGGGCTGGGGGCGGGTCCGGTGGCGACGTATTCGTACTGCGTGGATGCGGTGGCTTCCGGGGCGGAGCTGGCCTCGTCGGCGGCTGCGGTGCTGGGCACAGAGGGCTGGACGTTGGGCGGGCGGGTGCGGTTTGTGGCGGCGGCATCGGGCTGCAATGTGGCGCTTGAGTTGGCACCGGCGGCAGATCTGACGGCGCTGGATCCGGCTTGTGAGCATCAGACGACGTGTCGGATTCATAATGAGCTGGCGATTGCCCAAACGGCTTGGGCGAAGCCACCGGCGGCATGGAGCGGGAGCGCGGCGTCGTACCGCGTTGAGCTGATCAACCAGGTGGTGGGTCAGTGGTTGGGATTTGATCATCCGAGTTGTGGGCAGGCGGGTAGCCAGGTGCCGGTGTTGTCGGCGCCAAGTGTGGTGGTGGCGGGCTGTTCGCCGGTGTGGTACGCGGTGCCGGCTGAGCTCCAGGATAGTAAGGTGCTGCCGGGTTTTTAGTGCTGGGCGTGAGTGTTACTCACCGACTTGCACGAACACCTCTTCGAGGGTGGTTTGGCCTTGCAGAGCTTTAATAATGCCGTCTTGGAGTATGGTTATCATGCCTTCTTTGACGGCGGCTTGCTCGATGGCTTCGGTGGTGGCAGCGGTGCCTTTGGCAATGAGCTCCTCCATTTTGGGGGTGATTTCGAGCTGTTCGAGGATGTTGATGCGGCCCTGGTAGCCGAAATGATGGCAGACTTTGCAGCCGACAGCCTGATAAAGTTTGAGGCCTTCGAGGGTGGGATGGCTGTCCTCGGGGAGGCCGTCGATGGCGGCTTTGATTTGGGCCAACTCTTCTTTGGTGGGATCAATGGATTGTTTGCAGGCGTCGCAGAGGCGGCGGACCAGGCGCTGGGCCATGATGAGTTTGACCGACGATGCGAGCAGCGGGTTTTCGCCGATCATATCCATGAGGCGAGACACGGCGGCTGAGGCGTTGGTGGCGTGGAAGGTGGAGAGCACGAGGTGGCCGGTGAGCGCGGCTTGGAGGGCGGTTTTGGCGGTGTCGGCGTCGCGGATTTCGCCGATCATGATGATGTTGGGGTCTTCGCGCAGGACGGCGCGGAGCTTTTCCATAAAGAGCTGCTGGTTGTCGGAGCGTACAGGAACCTGAGAGATGCCGTTGAGTTCGTATTCGATGGGATCTTCGAGGGTAACGATCTTGGTTTCGGGGTTATTGAGCTCGTTCATGATGGAGTAGAGCGTGGAGGTTTTGCCTGATCCGGTTGGCCCTACCGCCATTACCATGCCCCGCGGATGGGCGACGCAGCGCATGAGGACTTCGAGATGATGGGGAGAAAGTTGTAAATTTTTCAACGTTAGATACTTGATCGAGAGGTTGAAGAGGCGAATAACGACGTCTTCGCCGTGGAGTGAGGGAATGGTTTCGAGGCGCATGTTGAGCTGGGTGGAATCGCCGTCGTTGTTGATGACGTTGAGGCTGACGCGGCCGCCCTGGGGTTCGTCGCCGCCCCATTTGACGCCGGCGCGCATTTGGAGATCGGAGGCGAAGAGGTCGTAGCGGTCGCGCGGGAGCGTGGTGATGGGATGGAGCGTGCCGTCGATGCGGAAGCGAATGCGTGCGTCGTGTTCGGCGGGCTCGACGTGAATGTCGGAGGCGCCGAGCTGGTAGGCGAGCTGAGCGAGGGGCTCGAACATGAATTTTGGCTCGGTGTTGAGGAGTTCCTGCGTGATACCCGAAAAATCGCCGCTGTCGAGTATGGTGTCGTTTTCGGCGATGGAGTAGCGGTTGAAGAGACGGTTCCAGCCAAATTGTGAAATGAACACAAATTCAACGCTGTAGCCGGCCATGCGATGCCGCAGGGATTCGAGCTGGGCGCGGTCGGTTTCTTCGCTGGTGCCGATGGTGATTTTGTTGCCTTCGAGGGCGAGCGGCACGATGCCATAGGCTTGCATACCCACGAGCGTGAGCTTGCCGATGAGTGGTTTGATGTCGATGGGTCGGCGGGTATCGAAGTAGGGCATGCCAAGCTGGGCGGCAAAGCCCTCGGTAGCGGTTTCGATTTGATCGCGCTGGGTTGGATCCATTGCTCTTATGGTATCGGTTGGTAGAGATTTAGTCTACCTGTCTGGGAGTTGGTAGATGGTCCAGTTGGGATTTGCATAGACGATTGTGTAGCGGGCGGCGAGGTTGGGGGCGACGGTCCAATCGCGCGATTCGTAGGCGGCGACGGCGACGTAGCGGGCGTGATAAGGGTTGGCGGCGGTGAGGCGGCCGCTGAGGGCTTGCTGGATGGTGTCGAGTCGGGGCTGGTACTCGAGGTGATAGCTGTATAGCCAGCCCCGGTAGCCGGCGACGAGGGGCCGGCCGGCGAGCGTGGATATCGGCTGGTTGGGCCGGTCGGTGGCGGCGAAGACGTCGGTGGGCGCGGTGTGGCCGCGAACCCAATTGGCGAGCTCGATGTCGTCGGGGCTCGCGAATTGGTCGTGGAGCTGGAATTCGCGCGCGACGGCCAGGGCTCCCGCGGCGCTCAGGAAGAGGCCCAGTGCGAGCAAGGGGATAATCGTGAGGCGATAGCGTTGTGCTAGCCAAACGCAGCCATAACCGACCAAGAGATAGGTCGTGAGGAACGCGTAGTAAATGAGCTTGAGGTTGTCGTAGGCAAACGGCTGAAAGGCGTAGACGTTGGCGAGGATGAATAGTCCTATGAATGGGGCGTACCACGCCAGGTATGGCCGCAGGGAGCGGCGGGCGATGAGCACTGCGGCGGTGCCGACTATGAGCAGGCCCGTGAGGCCGTAATTGTGGCTCCAGAAGGCCACAAGTGGCTCCCCTGGGTTGATGGTCCAACCGAGCGCGAGGTGTCCGCCGGTACCGCCGTGGTTGGCGAGGATCTGCCAGGCGACCTGGGGCGCGGCGAGGGCGATCGCCGTGAGGCCAACTAGGAGCCAAAGGTTGCGGGGGCGGTGAGTGCGAATGACGGCCTCGATCCAGAAGCTGAGGCTGACGCAAGCGAGCACGATGAAGGTATGACTGTGCGCCAAGGGGGTGAGGCCGATGACGGCACCGGCGAAGATGGCTAGCCGCCGGTTGGGCCGGCGCCTTAGCTCGGCGAACAGTACCATGACGGTGGCAAAGGTGCTGAGGCCCAGAAGGAGTGAGCGTTGGGGCAGGAGGGCGTCGGCTACGAAGTTGGTGAGTTGGGCGTTGGGTTCGGTGAGGGCGGTGTAGTCTTTGGGCAGTTGGGCGAGAAATTGGGTAAGCGGGAGGCCGCTGGCGGCTTGATCGTGAGCGGCTACGAAGAGGCCGACGGCCGAGCCGCACAGCAGCATGAGCGTGAGGCCGATGACGGCGCCGCTGAGGCGGCCAAACAGCCGCAGGCCGAAGCTGAGCACGAGTTGCACAAACGCCATGACGAGGAGCAAGGAGGGGACGAATATGGCGGCATGGAGCGACCAGCCGCCGGCTACCAGCCAGCTCGAGAGGAGGTCGGTGAGGAGGGGGTAGGTGAGGTGGGCGCCGGCGGCGACGGGGAAATCAAACGAGAGGCGGGGCAGGGCGGCAAAATGGCTGATGAGGCTGGCGTGGAGGCCAAAATCGGCCCAGGTGGCGCCCCCGGAGTAGATGCCGCCGTCGCCTGGTAGCAGATCGTGAGTCCACATCAGCCAGCCGATGACGCCGGTGGTGGCGGCGCTGAAGGCGGCCCACAGCGGCCAGGTGCGGCGGGGGTGGGGCAGTGTGCGCCATTGCCAGGTGGCGGCGCCGCGCCAGAGCCACCAGCCGACGAGGCTAGCGATTCCGGCGGTGAGGGGTAGGCTGAGACGGGTGGGGAGCAGCAGGCTCGTGAGCAGTGACAACCAAGTCCATAGGAGCACGCCGAGTGTGACCGCTAGGGCCGGCGCTTCAAAGCCAAATGAGCGCAGGCCCAGCCGCCGGACTACGGCTGCGCCCAAGCCGAGGGCGGTGCAGAGATAGAGAAGGCTAAGCATTACTGTGATTTTAACATCCTGGTTTTTGGTTTTGGGACGCCTTGCGGTATGCTTACGGTCATGGAGACTTCCTGGTCGAGTCTGAGTGTATTTTTCCCGGTGTTTAACGAGGCGGCAGCGCTGCCCGGGGTGATTGAGAACGCCGAGGCGGTGTTGGGTTCGCTGGGCCTTGATGCGTATGAGATTATCGTGGTGGATGATGGCAGTACCGACGGGACGGCTCAGATTGCTGATCGCTTTGCTGCGCGCAATAAGCGCGTACGGGTTGTGCATCATGCGCATAATTTGGGCTACGGGGCGGCATTAATCAGTGGGTTTGGGGCGGCGCGGTACGAATGGGTGGCGTATACCGATGGTGACGGCCAGTTTGAACTCGGTGATATTCGTCGGTTTGTTGAGCCATCGAAGCGGGTAGACGTGGTGCTAGGTGAACGCCGGCGGCGAAACGATCATCTGGGCCGGCGCGTGAACGCCTGGCTGTGGGGTTGGCTGGTGCGGTGGATTTTGGGGTTGGACGTGCGCGATATTGATTGCGGTTTTAAGTTGTTTCGAACTGAGCGGGTGCGCGATTTGGGCCGGCTTGAAGCGCAGGGGGCGGTGATTTCGGCTGAGCTGCTGGTGAAGTTGCGGGCGCGGGGCTGCCGGTGGGAGCAGGTGATGGTGGAGCATTACCCCCGTCGCGGCGGTGAGCCTTCGGGTGCGCGCTTGGGGGTGATTGTGCGAGCAGGAAGCGAATTGTGGCGGCTGCGAGGGCGGAGCGGCCGCTCGTCGTCTTCTAGCGCCAAGTCGTAAGCCACATGTGCTGGGCGATTTCGGCGGGCGTGAGCGGGATGCCGTAGCTGAGTGGGGCGAAGTAGATGAATCCGATGACGGCGAGGATGAGTACGCCGATGTAGAGGTACTTTGAGGTGGGGGTCGAAAATTGCCAGGGGTGGGGGCGGTCGTGCATCCAATCGGCCAGCGCGCCGAGCAGAATGACGGCGAAGGCCAGGCTATAGATGAGGGCAAAAAAGTAGTGGTACAAGAACATTACGCGGACGATGCGGCTAAAGGGTAGGAAGTTCATGAGGTAGCCAAGCGCCAGGAAGCCGAGCGCGAAACGGTAGGGCCGCAAGCGGGCGAGGGCGCCGGCTGAGGCTAGCATTCCGGCGACAATGACGATGAGCAGGCCGTACCAAACGGCGGGATTGCCGAGGAGATAGATGTTGCCTTGGGTGCCGTCGGGTTGGGTTTGGCCCTGCCAGTAGTAGACTGGACGGATCATGAGCGGCCAGCTGGTCCACTTGGAGCCGTACGGGTGGGTAGCGGTTTTGAGGCCTTCCTCGGATTGGCTCATGGCATTGTTGAGATCGATAAATTTCTCGACGAAGCTGAGGTGAACCGTGGGGTTGTAGTTGGGATTGCCAATGAGCGTGGATTGGAAGCGTTGCGGCATGAACGCATCGCCCTGGCCGGTTTTGGGTAGCAGGCTAAAGTGGATGGCAAAGACACTGAGGTAAACGATTGCTGGCACGATTGCCAGTATGAGGGCCTCGATGAGACGTTTGGTCCACGAGAAATACTGATGGTGCCGGAGGTGGTCGGTGAGCCAAATGACGCCAATGAGGCCCAGGGCGGCGAGGCCGGTCCATTTGGTGCTGGCGGCGAGGCCGCCACAGGCAGCGGCGGCGCTGAGTAGGAGCAACCGCCGGCGGCCGGAGCGGTGGCGGGCGGCCAGGAAGCAGGTGACGGCGGTGAGGCCAAAGAGAATGAGCAGGCTGTCGATGAGGATGAAGCGTGATTCCACGAGCAGAGCGTTGTCGAGGAGCAAGAGCGCCGCGCCGAGGGCGGCGACTCGTCGGGAGGCACGTAATTGCCGGAGAAAGAGATAGAACACGGGGATGATGAGCGCGCCCGCGATGGCGGGCAGTACGCGCAAGGCCACGGCCGGGTCGTTGCCGGTGAGCATGGTGGGGTTGAGGTGCGCGAGCCAGGCCCAGCCGCCTAGCAGCAATTTGCCCAGTGGGGGATGGGGGTCGAAGTAATATGAGCCAGTGAGGTAATCGCCGGCATAGACTTTAAAGTAAACTTCGTCGAAGACTACGGCGGCGGGAGCAAAAACATCCCAGAGTCTGGTAATGAGCGCTGCTGTGGCGAGGATGATGATTTCTGGATAGCGGCGCAAGAGCTTCATGGGGCTATTTTAGCAGACGGTTAATAGATGTACTTAAACTCCCTGGCGGCGGCCCAGCGGAAGCTCTTGACCCCTACGCCGCGATAGTTCATCTCGGAAATGTAGACAGACTTGGCATCGGCCGAAACTTGCTCTACGAGTGCGACGTGGCCGTATCGGCCTTGGGACGTCCAGGCGATGGCGGCTACGGCCGGTACCGTGCCTACGCTCCATTTGCTGGATATGGCGTGGTAGTACCATGAGACGGCATTGCCCCAATTCGGCGGGATTTGGCGGCGGCCGGCGACGTACGAAGTACACTGGCCTCTGGCGTAGTTGTTGGGGTAGGTGCGGTCGGACGCCATGGTGCCGGGCGGGAGGAGCTGGCCGCTGGGTCCGCTGGCGAGCAGCGAGGCGTGTTCGGCCTTGGCGAGGCTGGCGCCGGCTACCTCGGTGGTGGGCGAGGTGTTGCTCGCTAGTCCGCCGCGTTGGCTGGGGTTTTGGGCATGTTGCCATTGGGTGTGGGAATCCGAGAGTGATATTCCCATGGTGGTTTGCCAGAGGCCCACGACTACGCACCAAACGGCAAGCGCGATGAGGCTGCGGCCGAACAGACGAGGGTTGTCGCGCAAGATTTGAGCTGCCACGGTACGCAGGGCCTGCCAGTCGGGTTGGCGACGGGTCTTGTGATTACTGGGGACTAGATATGCGGAAACGGGTGAACGAAAACCTAGCATGTGGGCAGCCTCGACCGAGTTCGTAAACGGCCTTATCAAACACAATCAGTTATCTTATAGGGTGGGAGTGATATTGCAAGCATAGGCATGATGCTGGGTCATGAACTTGGCGTGGGTGAGGCGAGAGCGTAAAGTGGGGCAATAATGGCACCGCAAAGACAGTATAAGCGAGTGGGCCGAGTGATCTTGGTGGGATTGTTCGCGCTCGTAGCGATCGCCGGGCTCAATTATGAGCCTCTGATGAATGAGTATGCCTTGGCAACGTATCATCCGGGCGCGCAGCTCCGCGCGTATGAAGGCCGCGTGAGCCTCACGGCTGTGGCTCGGGCCACGCTATACCGGGCTGATCCAAAATTTGACACTAAGACGGCTTTTAACGCCGATTGCAATACGCAGCCTCACGAGCTGGAGTTGGGCTGTTATTTTCGCGGTCGAATTTTTATTTTACAGATAGATAATGCTAGTTTGGCGTCGGAAATGGATGTGGTGACGGCGCATGAGCTGCTCCACGGGGTTTGGGCAAAAATGAGCGCATCGGAGCGGAAGAGCTTGGGGGCTGAGCTTGAGCGGGTATATAGCGGGTTGAGTGACAGGGATTTGCGTGATCGGATGGCTAGCTACGCCAAGAGCGAGCCGGGCGAAGAGGATAATGAGCTTCACTCGATCCTGGGAACCGAGTACGCTCACTTGTCGCCATTGCTCGAGGCGCATTATGCCAAGTATTTTGAGAGTCGAGATCAGGTCGTGGCGGCGCACGCTTCGTACCAGGCGGTGTTTGATTCGCGGCGCAGCGAGCTGGAGACCGAGCTTGTGACGATCCGGGCCGAAAAGGGTCGCTTGAGTGTGATGAACCGGCAGCTTGATTCTTATAAGTCGGCCGGTCAGATTCAGGCCTACAACGCCCTAGTGCCGCAGCAGAATCAATTGGTGGATGATATTAATGACCGCATTGCGCGCTACCGCACTGGTGTGGATGAGTACAATGCGCTGTCGAAGAGTCTTGATTCGCAAGAAATTACGGATACCGAAGCGCCGGCTCAATAATTGGGCAGTGGTGTGGGCGGTGTTGCTCGGGCGCAGTTGGGCTGAGGGTCAAAATAAGAAACGGCCCTTGGTAGAGCCGTTTCTGGACGAGAGTTTGTTCTTTTTTGTTTTGAGTACTTTTTTTGTGCAGGTACCTATAGGTAGATTACTGCTTACACTTAAGCCCGTCAAGCTACTTTTGCTCAGTATTTCAAGCATTAGCGTTTTAGCTGGCGAGCGATGTCGCGATCGGTGTCGCGGCGTTTGATTGACTCGCGCTTGTCGTAGCGCTTCTTGCCCCGGCCGATGCCGATTTCAATTTTGATGAGAGCCCCCGCGAGCAGCAGGGCAGTGGGTACGACACTGAGCCCGGTTTGTTTGGCGGCGATCAGGGTTTGGATTTGGCGGCGGTGGAGCAGGAGCTTGCGCGCGCGCGTGGGGTCGATGGCGGTTTTGTCGTTGGCGTGGGAGTAGGGGGTGACGTGGGCGGCTGTCAGGTAGGCTTCGTTGTCGCGCAGGGCTATGAATGAGCCCTTGAGGCTGCCAAAGCCGGATTTGAGGCTCTTGACCTCGTCGCCAGTGAGCACGAGCCCGGCCACGAGAAGTTCGGTGATCTCATAGTCGAAGCTGGCCCGGCGGTTTTTGGCGAGGACTTTCATGGGGCTCATTATAGCTGGTTATGAGTTGGAGCGCGCGGCTGGTATAATTCGGCTCGTAATGACGCGCAAACAGCTCGAAAACCAGATCAAGAAGACCGTGGCGGCGCAGCTGGGTACCGAGCTGGATTTGAGCCGGCTGGATGTGACGGTACCGGGCGACAGCCGGTTTGGTGATTATGCGACGAATGCGGCGATGGTGTTTGCGGCCCAGCTCGGCCGGCCGCCGCGTGAGGTGGCGGCCGAGCTGGCCGAGGCGCTGCAGGCGGCTATCGATGACATTGAGACGGCGGAGGTGGCGGGTCCGGGGTTCATTAATGTGACGTTGAGCGGGCGCGCGATGACGCAGGCGGCGCAGGCGGCGTTGGGCTACCGGCCGGAGCTGTACCGGGGCCAGAAAGTGGTGGCGGAATACTCTGACCCTAACCCGTTTAAGCCGCTGCATGCGGGGCATCTCTATACGACGCTCGTGGGTGATACGGTGGCGCGGTTGCTGGAGTTGGCCGGCGCCGATGTGGTCCGGGTGACCTACGGGGGCGATGTAGGCCTGCATGTGGCGAGGGCCATGTGGGCGATCATCCGCTTTTTGAACGGCGAGAACCCCGAGGCAATGGCCAAGGTGCCGGCGGGCGAGCGGCCGCAGTGGCTGGGCCAGCGTTATGTCGAAGGTACTTCGGCCTATGAAGATGACGAGGCGGCGCGGGCGGAGATCATTCTCATGAATAAGCGGGTGTACGAATTACACGCGAGCGGGGATCGTGATTCGCCGTTTGCGCAGCTGTATTGGATGGGCCGTACCTGGAGCTATGATTATTTTCCGGAATTTTATGCTCAGCTGGGAGTGCGGGCCTTTGACCGCACGATTCCGGAGAGCGAGGTGACGCCGCTGGGGATCCAAACGGTACGGGAGCAGCTGAAGGCTGGGGTGTATGAAGAGAGCGATGGGGCAGTGGTGTTTCGGGGTGAACAGTATGGGCTCCATACGCGGGTGTTTATTAACTCCCAGGGGTTGCCGACGTATGAGGCCAAGGATGTGGGGTTGTTGCTCACGAAGTGGCAAGACTATGCCTTCGATAGATCGATCGTAATTACGGCAAATGAACAAGAGCAATATATGGCGGTGATGCTCAAGAGTGTGGAGCAGTTTGCGCCCGAACCGGCTCGGCGCAGTCGGCATCTGACCCACGGAACGGTAAAATTGGCTGGGGGGGTGAAAATGAGCTCTCGCAAAGGCAATATCGTAGGCGCCTTTGATATCTTGGAGGCAGCGACCGCGGCGGCCCGGAGTATTGTACCGGCTTCGACCCACGAGACGGTGCTAGCGGCGGTGAAGTACGCGTTTCTCAAGCAACGCATTGGCGGCGATATTATTTACGATCCGAAAGAGTCGGTGAGTCTGGAGGGCAGTAGCGGACCATACTTGCAGTACGCCCATGCGCGGGCGCGGAGCATTTTGGCCAAATCGCCGGCGGTTGACGCGCGGCAGCTGGTGGATCTGGATGCGGCCGAGCGCCCGGTGGCGGCTAAAATCGCGGAGTATGCGGATGTCGTACAACGTGCGGCTGAAGAATTGATGCCCCATCACGTCGCGGGCTATTTGTATGAGTTGGCGCAGGTGTTTAATCGGTTTTATGAATCAAGCCGGGTGATTGGTGATGCTCGTCAGCCACAACGGTTGGTGTTGGTGGGGCTGTATGCCGATGTTTTGGCAGCTGGTTTGGGCTTGCTGGGGATTGCGGCGTCGGAGCGGCTATAGCTGCTAGGGTTTGAACGGGAAGCTGACGAGACGGTTGTCGAGCGTAGCAAAGATACGGCCGGTCTTGCTGTCGTAGGTGGCATCGGTGAGCGATTTTCCGCCCTGTACGGTGATTTGTTTGCTGAAGGCTAATTGATCGTTTTTGCCTGTCCAGAGGGCGATGCGGGTGGTTTTGGTGCTCGTTCCGATGATGAGGTCGCCTCCGGCAACCGAGCGTAGGTTGGTGATGGTGCCCAGGCTGGCGGGGAAGTTGGCGGATTGTTTGAGGCTGGAGCCGAGGTACCTTTGGAGCGTGGTGCCGCTGAGGAGGTAAATCCACCCATCGACGGCTAAACTATCAAACTTGGTGCCGGTTGCTGTTGTAGAAATGTAGTCGGTTTTGGGCGAATAGCCGGTGGCATTGCGAACATGTTTGTAGACGGTTGAGTCTCCAAGCAGATAGAGGTTGGGCCCATATGAGGCTATGGAGCGGGATTTTGGCCAGTCTCCATAGGCCAGAGTTTGTTCGGCCAGGGTGTCGGTGGCAAACCGGTAGAACCAGACTGATGGTTTGCTGGTGAGGATGAATATCCCATCATTGTTTGCGGAAACCGTTGTTGCCAAAACATCATTTAGCTTTGAGGCGTCGGCTTTTGAGTCTTTTTGATCGCCGGTTAGGAGGTTGATGATAGCGATAGCGTTGTGGTCGCCGGTGTCGATGGTGTAGGCATGAGCGCCGTCCGTTTCGAGATGCTCCGGGCGGCCGGATTTTCCGCCGATTTCGGCGACGGTCATGGGGCTGACCTTGGTGAGGCCGTCGAGCTCGTCGAGGGCAGTGGCGACGAGTTTTTTGAAGTCGATCACCGTAGCCGGCTCGCCTTGGTAGCGCGGCTGATTTTGGAGCTGATGATTGATATTGGATTCTTGGCCGGCTAGCTTGGTGAGTGCGGTTTGGACGGACGACAGGGTGTCGTGAGCTGTGGCTTTGTCGCCGGTCGCTAAGGTGTCTTTGGCCTTCTCGTAGCGCTGAAACAGGTCTTGGTAGGCGGCAAATTGTTTGGTATTGGCAGACTCTGTACTCGAGTGCCAAAGGCTAAAGCCGATGGCTGCGATGCCAATAAGCACGATGAGGCCGGCCGCGCGGCGTCCGCCGCTGGTCGCGAGTAATCGGCGGACGCCGGCAGCTGCGGCCAAGCTAGCGCGGCGCAGTCGGGGCTGGAGGCGGCTCCAGCCGGTGCGAGCGGCTTGCGCCGCGCGTTTTGAGCCTTCGGCCGAGGATCGCGCGAGGGGAGCGGCGACACTAAGGGCGGCTTCGGCGAAGTTTTCGCGATTGCCGAGTTCGATTTCATTGGGTTCGTCGGAGCGGACTTTGAGCGCTGCTAGCTCGGGCGTGGTGATATCGACGACGACGGCTGCGATGCGCAAGGTGCTCGTGCCTTCGAGCAGTTGGCCCAGCTCGGCGATGGCGGCGTTGGGACTGGCAGAGCCGATGACCGTCTGGAGTTTGGCGAGCGGCACCTGATGAATGAGTGCGGGGGTAGCCAGAAGGAATTTGTCGCCGACCTCGAGCTGGCCGGTAGCGATTGAGCTGAAGGTTTTGGAGGGCGTCGTGGGCTTGCCGGACTCTGGCTGGCTGATGCGCGACACGGCCTTGCCGCGGTACAAAAACGCCTCGGCGGAGCCGGTGTGGGAGACGTGTAGCTCGTCGCCTACTTGGACGGCGATAATGGCGCTGAGTTTGCCGATCCATGAGGCATTGCCGCGACCAACGTATTCGGAGAGTTCGTGATTGGTCTGCTTGATGGCAGCTTCGAATCGGGCCAGGGGATCGAGTTCGTCGGTGGGGTCATTGAAGTATTTGTCGCCGGCGGCTTGGATGACGAGATCAACGACCTCTTCGCTGGCGCGTCCCGAGGTGAGAACCTCGATGACTACGTAGAGGTTGCCGAGTCGAGCTCCGGCTTCGTCAGCTTCGGGCTCATATACATAGGCCGTCACGAAGCTGGCGCTGTGTTTGGGTCGCTTGGTATAGGGCACGAGCCTGGCTGTACGCGAGATTAGGTCAGACACTCTTAAATCACCTCTTATGGTTATTATACCATCGCCGTACCGGGCAGCGTCTAGGGGTGGCTGGTAGAATAGGGGTATGGCCATTCTCGATAATCTTAATCCGGAGCAGCGAGCGGCGGTGGAGCACGACGCCGGCCCGCTTTTGGTGGTGGCCGGCGCTGGGACGGGTAAAACGCAGGTTATTACGCGTCGCATTGCTCATTTGATAGAGCAAGCGCGCGTCAAGCCCGGTCAGATTCTGGCTTTGACCTTTACCGAGAAGGCGGCGCGCGAGATGGAAGAGCGGCTGTACGAGCTCATTGGCTGGGAATCGTTTCAGGTTCCGGTGCTGACGTTTCATGCTTTTGGGGCGGAACTTTTGGGGCGCTTTGCGACCCATATTGGCCGGTCGATTCGTGGGGGGTTGATCAACGATACGCAAAAAACGTTGCTTTTACAGCAACATTTTCCAGAGATATCATTACGGTATTATGGGCCGCAGGCGAATTTGTACGAGTTTTTGGAGGGTGTTGTGGGGTATATTGGCTTGCTCCAAAATGCTGGGGTATCGTCGAAGGATTACGGGGATTATGTTGACGGGCTGAGGGCAGAGCCGGGTGATCTCCACCCGTTGGAGGTGGCGGAGCAAGGTGATTTGGCGGCTTTGTATGGCCTGTATGAAGCGGTAAAAGCTCAAACGGGGGTATATGACTACCATGATCAGCTTGAGCTGCCGTTGCAAATCTTGCGTGAGCGTCCGAATCTGGCGCAGCGACTGGCAGCGGAATATCGCTATGTGTTGGTGGATGAATACCAAGATACGAATAGTGTTCAGGACGAGCTGTTGCGGATGTTTGTGGGGGCCGAGGGCAATATGTTTGCGGTGGGTGATGATGATCAGGCAATTTATGGATTTCGGGGAGCCGACATCTCCAATATCTTGGGGTTTGCGGATCACTACAAGATTGCCGATCCGGCGGTCTTGGTGCAGAACTACCGGTCGGGTCAGGCGGTGTTGGATGCGGCCTACCGTTTGATTCAGCACAACAATCCCGAGCGATTGGAGTCGAAGCTGGGTATTAGCAAGCGGTTGCTGGGGCAACACGACGAGAGTCGGGTGGAGTTTACGCCCTACGCGAGTCCGGCTGACGAGCAAGAGGCGGTGGCGGATGATATCGCGCGGCGGCTAGCACGGGGAGAGCCGGCGGCCTCGATGGCGGTGCTAGCGCCTACGCATGCGCCGCTCAAGGCGTTAGCCCGGGCGATGGCGCGGCGATCTATTCCGTATGCGATTGCGAGCTCGGTGAGTATTTTTGAGCAGCCGGAATTGCTCGCGCTGTGGTATGTGCTGAAGTGGATTGGCTGGCAGGCAGATGATAACATGATTGCGCACATCGTGTTGGGTCCGTTTGGAGGCTGGACGGCGGCGGAGTATGCGGAGCTGCTCGAAGTGAGCCGCCGGGACCTAGTGGGCATCGAAGAGGTGATATATCGGCGGGAGACGCAGCGCACGACGGCATTGGCCGATAAGCTGGATGAATGGCGGGCGTGGGCCAAGGAAGTGCCGGTGAGCCAGCTGGGATTTCGCCTGGTGTTTGATACGGGACTGGCGGAACGCTGGCAGCGGGCGGGCGAGGACAGCCCGCGGATGACGCGTGTGTTTGAGGATTTGCGGCGCCTGCTGGAGCAGATGCAGGATTTTGAAACCGTGGCGATGGTGGGCGATTTGGGCTCGTATCTGCGGGCGTTTCCGCAGCCGCCGGCGCTGGAGGTGACGGAGCCGTTGGGTGATGCCGAGGGCGTGCAGCTGCTGACGGTACACGCAGCCAAGGGGCTGGAGTTTGATACGGTGTACTTGGTGCAGTGCACGCAGCGGAGTTGGTCGGGCAGCCGCAGGCTAGGGCGGGTGGTGCCGACGGGTTTGGTGCGCGAGCAAGTGCTGCCGCCGGATCATGAATTTCGGCGGCTGATGTATGTGGCGGTAACCCGAGCCAAGCGTACGTTGCTGATGAGCGCGGCCGTATCGACCGCTGGTGGCAGCAAGCAAATGGTGACGCCGTTTATCGCGGAAATGCTCGGTGGTGGGTATCGCCTGCCGGAGGTGACACCGAGTGTGGCTGGTCCCGGTGAGTCAGAATTGATGAGTAAATTACAACGCTTTTATCCTATTGAGCATCATTTTGATCGCGAGCGCCTGCCGTTTGAGACGGTTGATGGTTGGCTGGAGCTGAGCGTGACGGCTCTGGGGGGATACGATTTTTGTCCATTTGAATTTTATTTGCAGGATGTGTTGAAAATAACGCAACCAATGGGACCGCAGTTGGGTTTTGGGAGTGCCCTGCACAAGGTGTTTGAAATTTATTATAAGGGTACGATGGCGGGGACAGTTCCGGAGGCGGCGGATTTGAGTAACGTGCTTAATAGCGCGTGGAGTAGTCGGGGTTATGCGACGGCGACTGAGGCTGAGCAGGATCGGTTGTTGGCCCAGGAGACACTCAAGCGTTTTTATGCGCGCGAACGGGGTCTCAATCGCACGGTTGTGGGCAGCGAGGTGCCAGTACGATTTGAGCTTCCGGAAGCCAAATTGCGTCTGCGCGGAAAGATCGATGCGCTATTTGGGCACGGTGATGGCTATGAGATTCGTGATTTTAAAACCGGCCGCACCAAAACCTCGGCGGAAAAGCTCACGAAGCAAGCCAAGGAAAACTTTCAGCTCCGGTCGTACGCGCTGGCTGGGAGCCAGCTGCGGGGTGCGCCGCCGGCGGCGGTGGTGCTGGATTATGTGGTGACGGGGGTGGAAGGCGAGGCGGTGCTGTCGGAGACGATCCTGCGTAATCATCATGATAAGCTTTGTGCTATGGCGGAGCGTATTCGACGGCGAGATTTTGCACCCAATCCATCGGCGTTGCACCAGTGCGCCGCGATTCGGTATTACGGCACTGGTGAACTCGACGAATTGACGCTCCAGCTTCAAGCGGGAGGCGGCTCGTGATGCCTAAGCGTGATGAGGCTTGGTTGCAGGCTATGCTGGACAAGATCTGGGATAATTATTTTCCGGAAGTGCCGCAGGTAAATGATGTGCGGATTGGGTTTGGGCGCCGCACCAAGCGCCGGCTGGGTTCGATCAGCCTTGATCCGCACGACCGGAAGACGAGTATTATCACTATGAACGGTTTGTTTCGGCGGGAGGATATTCCGGAATTTGTGGTGGAGGCCACCTTGTTTCACGAGCTCACGCACTATGCTCATGGGTTTAACTCGCCGCTCGATCGGGCTCAGCGCCATCCGCATGCCGGGGGCGTAATGCGGCGGGAGTTTGCGGAGCGCGGTCTGCTGGAGCTGTATTTGCAGCAAAAGCGCTGGCTCAAAGAACACTGGCTAGCGGTGTTGACGGCGGAGTTTGGGGTGCCGGCGGTGCGACCCCGCAGTGGTGGGCGGGTGCGGCGGGTAGTGGCGCCGAAACCGTTTTGGTTTATCGGTGAATAGCGTAGGTACTGGCAAATTTGCCAGGTTTGAGCTAAGATAACGTGGTTCAATCAAATGCGGAGCCATCGGGGTGTGGCGCAGCTGGTAGCGCGCAGCGTTCGGGACGCTGAGGCCGGAGGTTCGAGTCCTCTCACCCCGACCATTCAAGGAAGCTCACGGGTTTGTGGGCTTTTTTGATGTTTCATGGGATTGAATTGTGCTAGATAAATGATAATTTTATTCCGATATTGAACTTGATTTTTGCTATAAATATTACATTTGCGTAATTAATCCGGCGTAGATGCCGGTGTGTTCTTGACCCTGCCATTCTGGGGCTTTTTCTCGGCGTACGCATCCTGGTACTATTCCATTTTTTGGAATGGTTGCCCAATGGTGAAAAATTATAGCTCTGCCAAGGTAAACTTACAGGTGATTTTCTAACTATTCCAAAAAGTGGAATAGTACCGTTGCAGATGGGTGGCGAGTCGAAGGTATATGGTGTTGGATGGTAAGATTATTGTATGCAGGGGCAAATCGAAGCTTTTAAGAATGAAGTGCGCCGGGCGGCGGCCGAGCCGGGATTTGTGCACCACGCCTGGTTTGCGCAATATCACCTGGAGTTGGTGGACGCATTGCGGTTGAGCTGCTCGATATCTATCCGAAGGCGGACCGAGATTTGGTAGTAGTGATGGTGTGGCTCCATGACTACGGCAAGCTACTGGATTTTGAGCATCAGTATGAGAAGACGCTGACGGAGGGGTCTAAGACCTTGGCGCGGCTGGGGTTTGCGCCTGATTTTGCGAGGCGAGCGGTGGATTACATTGGGATCCTTGATCGGAAATTGGAGCTTGATCTGCATGAGGCGCCTTTAGAGGTGCAGATAGTGAGCTCGGCGGATGCGGCATCGCACTTTGTGGGGCCGTTCATGGCGGTGCACTGGAAGGAAAACCCGGATTTGAGTGTGGAAGAGCTCATGGCCAAGCAGCGGCGGAAGGTGGCTAAGGATTGGGACCGGAAGATGGTCTTGCCGGAGGTGCGTCGGGCGTTTGCGGGGCGCCGGCGCGTGGTTTTGGAGCAGGCTGGGGAGTTGCCGGAGAAGTTCCTGGCGTAAACGGGGAGGTTTTGGCGTAAAAGCGAACGGACCGAACATGAGGATGTTCGGTTTTTTGGTGGGTGCCTGTGGAAAAGATGGGGATAAATTAGGGCTCAACGGTTTCACCTGGGAGCGACGGTGGTAATTTAATACGCTCGCAACAGATAGGGGAGCGGGACTTTTGGCCTCGACGTATAAAAACTGTTGACCCCTAAATCGTTTAGGGGTATATTGGTTATGGAGTTCAAAAGTGCAGGTAAGGAATTCTCAGTTCGAGAAATCTCTTCTCAATCAAATCGCCCGAGTCTCAAGCAGTCTCGAGCGAGAGGTGGAAAATGAGCTAAAGGTCAGTTTTAAACTGACCTTTTCTCAGTTCCGGGTCCTGAATGGCCTACTGGCGCTCGGCGAGGCGAGCGGGCGCGAGTTGGCAGGCAGCCTGGAGGTGACACCCGCGGTCGTAACGCGCCAAGCAGAGGCGTTGGGTTCGCGCGGCCTGGTGACAACGAAGCAAAACCCGCGTAGTAAGCGCGAAAAAGTGCTGGCGCTGACCCCGAAAGGGGAGCAGGCGGTGGTAGATGCGGCGGTGGTGATTGCGGACCGGCAGAAAGCGATTTTTGCGAATTTGAGTTTGAAAGATGAGACGGCGTTTGAGCGTGCGATTGAGGCGCTCGGTAAGGCGCTCGAATAATCTCGTTCGGTACTTGTTCGGAATTGGGGGAGCTGGTATAGTTTATTTTATGGTTATTTCGATACTTCTGGGAATCGTATTGGTGGTGGTCGCGGCCGGCTTTGGACTGGTGCTGTGGCGCCTTGGTGAGCTGCGGCGGGGGCTAAGCGATGCTCCTGAGGTGCGCAAAGATTTGGTGGAGGCCTTGGGGGGAGTGGAGCAGCGGCTCAAAAATGATCTGGGCATGAATCGGCGCGAGCAGGCCGAGGAGCTCAAGCGGGTGGGGGATTCGCTGGACCGGCGGCTGGCGAGCCTGGCGACTACGCAGCGGGTGAGTTTGGAGCAGATGACGCAAAGTAACGAGGCCAAGCTTGAACGAGTGCGCAGCGTGGTGGAGAATCGATTGCAGCTGATGCAAAAAGATAATAACGAGAAGCTCGAGGTGATGCGCGCAACCGTCGATGAGAAACTCCATGCCACGCTGGAGCGACGTTTGGGCGAGTCGTTTAAAATGGTGTCGGAGCGGTTGGAGTCGGTACATAAGGGGCTGGGTGAGATGCAGACGCTGGCCGCGGGGGTGGGGGACCTCAAGAAGGTGCTGACGAATGTGAAGACGCGGGGCACATGGGGGGAGGTGCAGCTGGGGAATCTGCTTGAGCAGATCATGACGCCGTCGCAATACGAGAAGAACGTGGCGGTGAAGAAGCGCAGCGCGGAGCGAGTGGAGTACGCGATCAAGCTGCCGAATGGGCCGGATGAACATACGCCGCTGTGGCTGCCGATTGACGCGAAGTTTCCGGTTGAGGATTATCAGCGACTGATCGCAGCGCGTGAGATGGCGGACCCAGTGCTCATGGAATCGATTAGCAAAGATTTGGTGGTGCGGATCAAGGGCGAGGCGAAGGATATTCGCGATAAATACATCGCCCCGCCGGAAACGACCGATTTTGGAATTTTGTATTTGCCGACCGAGGGTCTGTACGCCGAGATTACGCAGCGGCCGGGGTTGCAGGAGCTGCTGCAGCGCGATTATCGCGTGATGGTGGCGGGCCCCAACACGATTGCGGCGCTGCTCAATAGTTTGCAGATGGGCTTTCGCACCCTCACGATCGAAAAGCGTTCGAGCGAGGTGTGGCAGATACTTGGTAGCGTTAAGAGTGAGTTTGGAAAGTTTGGCGACATGCTGGAAAAGACACACAAGAAGCTCCAGGAGGCTAGTAATACGATCGAGACGGCCGCGACGAAGTCTCGAACGATTGAACGGAGGCTCGATAAGGTAGGGGATCTGCCTGAGTCTGTCTCGGTTTCGCCCCAAGCGCTCGTCCAGCCGGTTGGTGAACCAGAAGAGTAGGCGGATTGTAGCCGCGCCAGGCCAAACCCAGTATAGTTAAGCCCAAAGAAAGGTGATGACAGTGAAGCGAGTTGTTTCGGGTATTAAGCCCACCGGAGAATTGACACTTGGAAATTACATAGGCGCGATGCGGCGCTGGGGACAGATGAGCGCCGACCCAAACCGCGAGCATTTCTTTTTTGTGCCCAATTTGCATGCGCTGACGGCGCGGCCGGAGCCGGAGGTGCTCCAGCGGGATAGCCGGTCGGCGGTGGCATGGCTGCTGGCGTGCGGAGTTGATCATGACCATTCGTACATCTTTATGCAGTCGCAGGTGCCGGCTCACTCGGAGCTGACGTGGATTTTGAACAACTACACCACTATCGGTGAGCTCAACCGGATGACGCAGTTTAAAGACCGGTCGCTCAAGAGCGGCGGTGCAGAGGGGCAGTTGGTGGGTTTGTACGACTACCCAGTACTGATGGCCGCGGATATTTTGCTGTATGACGCCGATGAGGTGCCGGTGGGCGAGGACCAGAAGCAGCACATTGAGCTGACGCGCGATATTGCGACGCGGTTTAACAACGTTCACGGTGAGACCTTTAAGGTGCCGGCGCCGACGGTACAGACCGAGGGGGCGCGGATTATGAACCTTCAGGACCCCACCAAGAAAATGAGCAAGAGTGATCTTGATGATTCCGGCAACATTTTGCTCAAAGATGACGAGGGGCTCATTGAGAAAAAGATTTTGCGAGCGGTGACAGATTCGGGCAGCGTGGTGGCGGCCGGCGCCGATAAACCGGCGTTGACCAATTTACTCGTGATTATGTCCGTGCTGAGCGAGAAGTCGGTGGCGGAACTGGAAGAAAAGTACGCCGGTTCGGGATACGGCGTCTTTAAGCGGGATTTGGCCGAAGAGGTGGTACGTACGCTTCGCCCCCTGCAGCACTTGTATGGGCAGCTGACCCATGAGGGCAACGAGAAGATTGATAAGGCGCTGGAGCACGGTTGGTGGCGGGCATCGGAGCTTGCGAACGCTAAGCTGGCGCAGGTGAAAGAAGTTCTCGGCCTGTTGTAATACGCTCGTGTGCTCTATTTTCTGGGTGGACGCATGATCTAAGGTTTTTGAGTACCCGTGAATAATTTGCTTTATTAGGGTAATATTTTACAATCTTTTTTCTGCAATCGAGAACGGCCTAAACTTTTGTGCATAAATGTTGTTAATATCTCTACATAGACCCGATTTCAGGGGAACAAAAATAGGGGGTTTATGGCGTTATTTTCCCTATCCTAAGTCATTTATGGGAGCAGGGCGCTAAATAACATAAGAATATTGACAATCTAAACTGCTTGTGCTAAGTTATGTTCAGTTCGTTGATAGTTTAGTTCTCATTGCTTTCTTCCGCACCCAGACGGTAGAGCGAACCCCGGTTAGAGGTATCCCCCTTATTTCTAATCCGGGTTTGCTCTACTGTCTCGACCAGAATGGTCACGGCCAGAAGACTCTTACTTTGGGCCCAAACCAAGGTATCGCGCAGAGTCATCGGGTTGCCGGAAGCACGCGGTTATGACCCATGGTCGTAGCCGAATGCTTCCGGCCACCCCATACGGGTTGGTGGGAAGTAATATGGATTCAGCTCGAAGCAATAGCCACAATAATTTGCGGTCGACTAATCCAACCACACAAAAATCTTTACTCCAAAACAAAAACGCACCACGTTGTTCATCAATCCTCATAAAGGAAAAACGCTATGCGCTCCACACGGGTAGAGATCGTTGCGGGGCGACTGGCGTCAATTACACACATGGATGCTTCAGATTTCGCCCCGTAACTCTGCACTTATTTTGCTGAACCGCTCAGATGCGGCCGCCGCGAGGCGCCCGCATCTGAGCGGTTTTTGGTTTGCGGTGGATGGTGGCGGGGTGAGATAATAGGGGAGACGTAAGCGTGAGTGATATGCGGTGACGGTGTTGGCGTGGATAACGGTTTTGATTATTGGGTCGCTGGCGGGAGCGATCGGTTTGGTGCTGAGCTTGATTGTGACGAATCCGGAGGCGGTGGGACCGCTTGGGGTGACGGTGTGGTTTGTGCTGCTTCTGCTGGTGCTGGCGTGCGGGTTGACCCTGGGCCTGTATGGGGCCAAGACGTATTTGAGGCTACATGCGACGGCTGCGGCGCGGCTGCGTTATTCGTGGCGGCAGGGGATGCTGGTGAGTGGTTGGCTGGTGGGGATGCTGAGTTTGAGCTCGTTGCACCAGCTGGGCGTGCTTGATGCTATACTACTGGGAATATTACTTGTGATCGTGGAAGTTTACGTGAGGCTTAGGTGGCCCTAGACGCAGCCGAAATCATGGAAAAAATTGCGGATGCTTCGAGCTTGAGTGAGCTTGAGCTGGTGCGTGTGGCGTATCTGGGGCGCAAGGGCGGCCTCACCGATGAGCTCAAGGCGGTGGGGGCGCTGCCGGCGGGGGAGAGGGCAGAGGCCGGCAAGCGGGCCAACGCGTTGCGGGAGGCGGTGGAGGCGGCGATGGCGGCTCGCGAGACGGAACTGGCTGCCGCAGTGGAGGCAATGGCGTTGGCTGAGCCGCTGGATGTGACGGCGCCGGGAGTTTGGCCGGTGTTGGGGCATCACCATCCGGTGAGCATGGTGCTTGATGAGCTGGTGGACTTGTTTTGGCAGATGGGGTATCAGGTGGCGGATGGTCCGGAGGTGGAGACCGAGTGGCATAACTTTGAGGCGCTTTTAGTGGGCAAGGACCACCCCGCGCGCGACATGCAGGATACATTCTATCTGGAAGAGGGGAATTTGCCGCGGACGCATACCTCGGGGATTCAGATTCGCTATATGCTTGAGCATCATGACGACTTCCCTATCCGGATCATTGCTCCGGGGAAGGTTTATCGCAATGAGGATGAGGATGCCCGGCATTCGTGGAGCTTTTATCAGATTGAGGGATTGGTGGTGGATGAGGGCATTAGCTTGGGTGACCTCAAGGGTACGCTTGAGCAAATGATGCGTGGAGTGCTGGGCGACGAGACGAAGGTACGACTGCGGTCGAATTATTTTCCTTATACTGAGCCAAGTGTTGAGATGGATGCAACATGTGTGATTTGTGGCGGCACTGGTTTGCGGGATGGCAAAGGGTGTCATTTGTGTAGTGGCACTGGTTGGCTTGAGCTGGGGGGTGCTGGCATGGTGCATCCGCAGGTGTTGCGCAATGTGGGGATCGACCCGGAGGTGTATAGCGGCTTTGCCTTTGGCTTTGGGCCGGAGAGGTTGGCAGCTATAAAGTATGGAGTGGATGACGTGCGCGAGTTTTGGCGACCCAACTTCAAGTTTTTGGAGCAGTTTCGATGAAGGTGACATCAACTTGGATCAAAGAATGCCTACGTCGCACAATGTTGAGTGACCGTCAAGTGGTTGAGGCGCTGGAGCGGGCTGGCATGGAGATTGAACAATTTATTACTTCAACCGAAATAGACAAAAGGGTAGTGACGGCTCTGGTTAAAAAAGTTGTTCAGCACCCGGGAGCCGATAGGCTTAAATTGGTCGAGGTAGAGACGAATGAGGGTAAATATGGCGTAGTATGTGGTGCCCCCAATGTTCGCGAGGGCATGCGAGTAGCATTTGCTCAAGTGGGTGCCGTGTTACCAGATGGCGAGCGGATTGCGAAGGCGAAATTGCGAGGTGAATATAGCGAGGGAATGTTGTGTAGCGAGCAGGAATTGGGTCTCGGGCAGAATCACGACGGACTGCTTGAGCTGCCCCCTACTGCGGGGCTTGGTGAGCCGGTGAGCTCACTCTACCCTGCCGAGTCGGTCATTGACCTTAAGACCCCGGCCAACCGCTGGGACGTTCAAAGCGTGTACGGATTGGCGCGCGAAGTGGCGGCAATGACTGATTCGACGCTGCTGCCCTTGACTCCCCCGCTGGTGGAGTTTGCGGATGCGAGCGGGGTTTTGGCGGCGAAGCCTGAGGCGGCTCGGTATATGGTGGCAAAGGTACGCGTGCGGCAGACGGCTGGCTCTCCCCTCTCGGTGGCGGCCCGGTTGCGAGCGGCTGGTGTGCGGTCGATTGGGCCGGTGGTGGACGTGACGAATTATGTGCTGCTGGAGACTGGGCAACCGCTGCACGCTTTTGACGCCGCCAAGGTGAAGCTCCCTATCGTCGTGCGGCGGGCTCGGGCTGGCGAAGAGCTGGTGACGCTCGATGGTGTACGGCGCACGCTGTCTGAGGCTGATTTGGTGATTGCTGACGGTTCGGGGCCGATTGCGCTGGCTGGGTTGATGGGCGGGCAGTCGACGGAGGTGTCGGGTGAGACCGAAGAGATTTTGCTGGAGGCGGCGGTGTTTGACGGCGCTACGGTGCGCAAGATGGCTCAGCGCCATGGGTTGCGTACGGAGGCAAGCGCGCGGTTTGAGCGAGCGCTGCCGGTGGTACTCCCCCCTCTGGGCTTGGCCCGCGCGGTGGAATTGCTGGGCGAGGTGGCTGAGGGCCAGTTAGTGCATACTTACGAAGCACCATATGCACATCCTTCGACTTGGAATATTGCACTAGCGGTACCGAAATTGGTGCGCACGGTGGGTTTTGGAATTACGCACAAAGAGGCCGTGGCGGCGCTGGCGCGGCTGGGAATTGAGGCGAAGGTTAAGGGCGAGGTGATCGAAGTGGCTGAGGTGCCATGGTGGCGGCCGGATTTGCGCGAGCCGGCTGATCTCGTAGAGGAAATTGTGCGCGTGATGGGTTACGAGCGCGTGCCGTCCACTATTCCCTCGTGGCGGCCGCGTCGGATTGAATTTGATCGGCAGAGAACGTGGCGGCGAAGGATTCGCGATACGCTGTGGGCTGCCGGCGGCTTCGAGGTAATGACGTACTCGTTTGTGTCGGCGCATCAGCTGGAACGGCTGGGACTGGACCTTGGCGAGCATTTGAAGCTCAAGAATCCGCTCTCGAGTGAGCAGGCGTATTTGCGGAGCAGCTTGTTGCCGAGTCATTTGACGACGCTGGAGCGCAACCGAATGTATGCCAAGGCAGTGACATTTTACGAGATTTCGAAGGTGTTTTTGAAGCGAAGCGCGGGTGATCAGCCGGACGAACCGGAGCGTTTGGCGGTGACCGTGTTGGACCCGGAGCGGGCTTACGCGGTGGCTAAGGGGTTGCTCGATGCGCTGGGCGACGCGCTCAATGTGGATGTGGTGGTGCGGCCGGCGCAGCATGCGGCCTATGTGAATGGGCGGTTTGGTGAAGTGCTGGTGGGCGACAAGGTGGTGGGGGGTATTGGGCAATTGCTGCCGAGCCACCTGCGCGCGCTCAAACTGGACGGCGAAGTGGCGCACTTGGAGCTTGACCTCGGTCCCCTGGTGGCGGCCAGCGGCACGCGAGCATATGTAGCGCCGGGGGTGTTTCCGGCGACGACGCGCGATATTGCGCTCGTGGTGCCGCGCGAGGTGTCGTGGCAGGCTGTGCGGGAAGCGGCGGCGGGTTGGGAGCTGACGTTTGTGGGTGATTATTATGGCGAGGGGTTGCCGCCGGGTCATAAGGGTATGACGATTCGAGTGAGGCTGGCACTCCCCGACCGCACGCCGACCGAGTCTGATGCGACGCAGCTCGAGGAGGCTGTCTTGGCTCGATTGCGCCACAAGGTGGGTGCGCAGCGCCGCGGCTAGCGGAGCGCATTTTGCTCTGTTTCAAATAAAGCGTTAGCGGTATACTAGCTCTATGCTGAGGCGGAGATTAGATCCTGAGCGGCACGGAAGCGCCGGTTTTACGTCGGTGACCCGGGTGGCCGCTATGGGCCTGGTAGTGGGTTTTTTTGCTGTGGGTATGCATATGGCTACCCAGGCTTACTACGATGGGCGGATGCTTCCGGGGGTGCGGGTGGCCGGCCATAATTTGAGCGGGCTAACGCTGGCTCAGGCGCGGATGGTGATTGCGAAGAATGTGGCGGCTTACCGGTTGAAGCTCGATGTGGCGGGCGACAAATATAACGTGGCGGCGGCTGACTTGGGGGTGACCTTCGATGTGGAGGCGACGCTTTCGAGTGCTTACAATTCGGGTCGTGAGAGCTGGTTGCCGCCGTTGCACCACGAGCCCCTGGAGCTGTCATACCGGCTCAATCGTGTCCAGCTCAATGCGTTTGCGACGAGTGTGTCAAACAAAATTGGTACTCCCCCGGTCGACGCGGCGGTGGTGGTGGCAGCTGGAGCGGTGACGACGGTGCCGGAAAAAAGCGGCTGGTCGATTGATCGGATTGGATTGGAGCGGCTGATTGAGGATGATGTGCGCTCCCCCGCCGGGGCGACCCTGGCGCTGAAGCCTCGCGAACAGCTGGCCGATATTCGGGTGCAGGCCCTGGCGCCGACGATTGAGCAAACCAGGCATTTGATGGCGGTGCCGGTGGTTTTGAGCTACCAGGGCCAGACGTTTACCCCTACTCCGGCCGAGATTGGTACTTGGATTGGGTTTGTGAAGCAGCCGGATGGGCTGGCTCATAAGTTGGTACCGCAGGTGGATACGGCTCGGTTGAAAAATTATGTGCAGGGTTTGGCCAATCGGCTGGACGTGGCGCCGACAAACAAAAAAGTGAATGTGGAGAACGGTGTTGCCAAGGTGGCTCAGGAGGGCGTCGAGGGGACGGCTATCGATCAGGATTCGATCACGGCGGCGGTGGCCGAGGCGGTGGGCAAGCAGACTCCCCTGACATTTGCGATTACCTCGCATGCGGTGCCGTTTAAGACGACCTCTACTACGCTCGTGAGTTTGGATTTGGGCCGGTACATCGAAATAAATCTGAGCAAGCAGCATTTGTGGGTATGGCAGGATCACCAGGTGATTTACGAATCACCGCTAACGAGTGGGGCTACGGGCGCTGGTTTGGGCACTGTTACAGGACTGTTTAGCATTTATTACAAAACGACGAATACTCATCTGGTGGGGTATCAATATGGGTATAATTACGACGTGCCAGTGAAGTACTGGATGCCCTTCTACTCTGGTTATGGCTTGCATGATGCGGTATGGCGGAACGGTAAATTTGGTGGGCCGGATTACTACTACGGCGGGTCGCATGGGTGTGTGAACTTGCCGGATGCGACGGCGGAATTCCTATACAATTGGTCGACGATCGGGACGCCGGTGTGGGTGCATAATTAGATTCTGAGGCGTTTTGGGTGCCGGCTACCAGTCTATTGCTCGGCCGAAACCGGCGCCGTTTTGTTCGTCGCTGAATAGGTCGTAGGCGTTGAAGAGAGGCGGGGTGTAATGGCGGCGGTTTGGCGGTAGACCCTGAGCGTTGTCTTCATTGGTTTCGGCCTTGATGGACTGATCGAGGCTATCAAAGGTGGTGGTTAGATCGAGACCGTATAGAGTGGCGATGTCCTTCCAGAGGATGTCGGGGTCGCCAAAGAAGATGGGTTCCTTCTCGGCCCTGGCCACTATCCGTTGCCACAGTGGAGTTTGGCGGATTTCAGCTTTTCGTTCACCCCAATCCGGCGCCGCGTCGCCAACGAGGCGAAAGATGGCAAGTTGACTGGAGCTGAACTGATCAGAGAGCATACCCCTATCGTGGGCCGCGCGAGCAACTCGCCTGATGGTGCTGATTTCGGCATTGCCACCGGTGAGGCGCATGGCGAGCTCGTAGGGTGAATGATTTGGCGGACCCTGGTAGCCAAGCTCGGCGCCAATTTGGGCTACGGCGTCGAGGTACCTGGCTCTGTCGGCGTCTTGAGAGTGGTCTAACTCTTGGGCTGTGACTGGGGGATGCTCGGATGGAGCTTCGGGAGTTGGCATAGCTTTTCTGCGTTATTGGGTTTCATTGTAGCAAAATCGGGCGGCCGCGGCAGGTTAGCACAAGCGCAATATATGGTATAATTGCGGGTAATGGATAGTCAATCACCCTCACCGAATATGCCGGCTGGAGGCGAGCGGCCGATGGGCCCGAGCCCGGAGCGTGCGATGCCGGCTGTGACCCCGGAGATGGCTGCGGGTGGCGAGCGGCCGGCGGCGGCTCCGGCGGGCGGCCAACCGGCGGCGCCGAAGCTGTCGGCGGCGGATGTGGCGGCGGCGATAGCGGCGACTCCGGCCGTGGGGGCGGCGCCGACTTCGGCCTCGGCGAATCCGGCGACGGCAGCGGATGTGGACGTGATTGAGCCTGAATGGGTTGATAAGGCCGAGGTAGTGATTCGAGATCACGCGGGTGATCCGTATGGTGAGGAAGAGGCGATCGAAGATTTGCAGCAGGATTATTTGCAAAAGCGTTATGGGATCAATGTAGCGGATCCGAACCCCGACGATACTAAGTCCAAAGGAGCGTAACGTCTTGGGCTGGAGGGTGCGGCGGTGAGCGTGATCTTGGTGATTGTGCTGATATTTTTCACGCTGGCCGGGGGCTTGGGCGCGGTGGCGTACTTTACGTATCAGAAGAAATTGCGGCGCGCTAAAGCGATTGAACGGGGTCTCAAGATGGTGCCCGTGCTGATTCATCTGCCGCCGCCCAGCTCGGATACGCAGGGCGAAAATCGTGATTTGCGCGAGATAATGCGCGAAAAGACTTCCCAGGCAGAGGTGCTCTATAACCTGCTAGCGGGCACGGCCACCGAAGGGTTTAAGAGTAGCTTCTATGGCCAGCGGCATATTGCGTTGGAGCTGATCGTGGTGGATGGTTTGGTGCACTTCTACGCCGCCGTGCCCGTGGCGCTGGTGAGCGTGGTGAAAAAGGCGGTGCAAACGGCGTATCCGGGCTCGCGGCTGGAGGAGGTGGAGGACCACAACATCTTCAATCAGGACGGGCGGCTGGCGGCGACTTTGGGTGGCGAGATGGTGCTCAAAACCGAGAGCGCGTATCCGATTGCGACATATGAGCAGCTGGAGCGTGATCCGATGGAGGCGTTGTTGACGACGGTATCGGCGCTGGAGAAGCAAGATGGGGTGGCGATACAGATTATGCTGCGGCCGGCCGGTAGTGGTTGGGTGAAAAAGTCGGTGGCGCTGGCTGATCGGATGCGTAAGGGCAAGAACAATGATCTGAAATTCTCGGCCTTGGATTTGGCTAAAGCGGCCGTGAAGGCGCCGGCGGAGCGGCGCGAAGAGGAGCGGGCCCGAAATGGTGGGCAAGCGGATGTTTCGCAGTTGCAGCTGGGCCAGGTTGACCGGATCGAGGAGAAAACCAAGCATCCGGGATTTGAGGTGCTGGTGCGGGTGATCGTGTCGACGGGTTCGGTGGTGCGTAGCCAGCAGCTCTTGCGCGACATTGCGACAACGTTTGCGTTGTTTGATAGCCCAGGGCTCAATGGATTTAAGTTTTTGCCGGCGCTGGATGTGCAGGGGTTGGTGACGGCGTTTATTTTTCGGTTTTTCCCCAATGAGCTGGCGAGCAATGTGCTGTCGAGCGCGGAGCTCGCGACGCTGTTTCATTTGCCGGATTCGCAGTTTACGCCCAGCGCCAGCGTGCAGCGCCAGCAGACGAAGCAGGTGGATGGGCCGGTGCAGTTGCCGACAACGGGGCTTATGTTTGGCTACAACGAGTTTCGGGGGGTGCGCAAGGAGATTCGGCTAAGTGCTGAAGATCGGCGCCGCCATAGCTACATTTTGGGTCAAACGGGTACGGGTAAATCGACCATGCTCGAAAACTTGGCAGTGCAGGATATGCAGGCTGGTAATGGCTTTGCGTTTATTGATCCGCACGGGGATAGCGCCGAGAAATTATTGGCGTTGGTGCCCAAGAGCCGAGCCGAGGATGTGATTTACTTTAACCCGGCCGATACGCAGTATCCGCTGGGGCTGAACCTGTTTGAGTTTACGGATCCGACCCAGAAGGATTTTTTGGTGCAAGAGACGATCGGCATGCTCTACAAATTGTACGACCCGGGGCACACGGGGATCATTGGTCCGCGGTATGAGCATTGGTACCGGAATGCAGCGTTGACGCTCATGAGCGACCCGAACGGGGCGACGTTCATTGAGATTCCGAAGGTGTTTACGGATACGGACTACTTGAAGCGGAAGTTTAAGTACCTCAAGGACCCGACGGTGATCGACTTCTGGACGAAGGAGATGGGGCAAACGAGCGACTACCACAAGAGTGAGATGCTCGGGTGGTTTGTGAGTAAGTTTGGGGCGTTCCAAAACAACGAGATGATGCGCAATATCATTGGGCAGACGAAGAGCTCATTTAACATTCGCGAGGTGATGGATCAGAAAAAGATTTTGATCGTGAACTTGAGTAAGGGGCGGATAGGGGAACTCAACTCGCAGCTGCTGGGTATGATCTTTGTGATTAAGTTCCAGGCGGCGGCGATGAGCCGTGCGGATATGCCGGAGGCAGAGCGGAGTGATTTTGCGCTGTACGTGGATGAGTTTCAGAATTTTTCGACCGATAGTTTTGCGAGCATTTTGAGCGAGGCGCGCAAGTACCGGCTGAATTTGATCGTGGCGAACCAATTCATCGGGCAGCTGAGTGATCCGATTCGGGATGCGGTGTTTGGGAACATTGGCACGATCGTGGCTCACCGGATGGGGCCGGAGGATGCGGAGTTTATGGTGAGGCAGTTTGCACCGGTGTTTGATGCGAGTGACCTCGTGAACATTCCCAACTACCATGCGGCGATGCGGCTGATGATTGGTGGGTTGCCGAGCCAGCCGTTTAGTATTGCGGACAGCGCGCCGATTGGAAACGTGAATGTGGAGCTAGGGCTAGCTATAAAGCAGTTGAGTGCGGCAAAATATGGGCATGATAAAGCGGTGGTGGAGGCAGATTTGATCGATCGATTGAGTTCGAAGCCGCCAGCGGCTGCGCCGGTTCCGGTTCCGGCGCCGGCGGCCGTGGCCATGCCTCCGGTCGCGGCGGCGGCCATGCCTCCGGTCGCGGCGGCTCCTGTCGCGCCCGTGGCGGCGCCGGCGGATGTGGCCATCCCTGCGGTCGGGGCGGCGCCGGCGGTCGCGCCGATGCCGCAGCCTCAGCCGCCGGTGGCCCCCGTGGTGATGCCCGCTCCGGTGGCGACCCCTGCCCCCGTGGCATTTCCGGCGCCTCCGGTTTCGGCGGCGGCGCAACTTGATCCGTTGGCGGCGCTGGCTTTGACGTCTGACTCGGCGTCAGCTGCTGCTGCACCCCCCCCGCCGCCGCCTGCCCCAGCGCCGGCTCCCGTGGGCCTTTCGGTGACTCCGCCTCCGATTGGTGCGCCGCCGGTTGATCTGCCGGCGCCGGGTGCGGGTGTGCCGCCGTTGCCGGTGGTAACCCCGCGGCCCGCGGTTCAGCCGCTGGATTTGGGTGCGGTGGCGCCGGCTTTTCGGGAGGCCGTGGCGCCGCCGGTGCAACAGCCTGTGGCGCCAATACCGGCAGCTCCGGCAAACGCAGCCGATGAATTGGCGCAACAAATTGCGGCGGCGGGTGATCGAGCGCAGGCTGCAGCGGCGGTTGCGCCGGCGGCTCCGGCTGTGACCGGTGCCGCCACGACTCCGCCTCCGATTGGAGCGCCACCGGTGGATCTGCCTGGAGACCCGAGGCCGGTGGCTGGAGTTTCGGTGCCTCCGGCTGGCGGGGGGACGTTGTCCATTAATGATATTACGGGAGGTGGCGGCCAGTCGGCCAGCCAGTCCGAGTCGCCGTCGTTGGGTGAAATTCCGTTGTTGGGTGAGGCGAGTAATCAGGCCTTTGTGGGCGATGGACAGCCGCTTGAGAATGATCCGTATGCGAATATTGATGTGCTGGGTGCAGCGGCGCCCGAGACTGCGCCACGTGTCGCTGAGGCGCCGGAGCCTCTGGTAGAGCCGGGGTTGGTGGGCGAGGGTGGGGCTTTGCCGGATGATCCCTATGCGGGGGTTGACGTGCTGGGTGCGGCGCCGGTGGTTCCGGCGGCTGCGCCCCCTCCGGCTGTTCCGGTCGTTCCCATTGCTCCGTCGGCTCCAGTAGCGGTGGCGGTTGCCCCTCAACCGGTGGTGCGTCCGGAGCCAGAGCCGCAGCCGGTGGTAGCCAGTGGGCCTCTGCCGGTGGTGCCGGTTGAGCCGGCCGCATTGTCTGTGCAGGAGCCGTTGCGCGCGCCGGAACCCGCGCCGCCGGTTGAGCCGCCGATGGTGGAGGCGCCGCCGGTATTACCGGCTGTTCAGGATACGCCGCCAGCGCCTGAGCCGATGGTGCCGGTTGAGGTTGCTGCGGCGGTTCCGGAGGAAGTTCAGACCCCGGTGATGCCAGTGGCGCCCGCAGCTTCTTCGGTGGCAATGGCTGAGCCGGCTCCGCGAACCCCAGTGCCCGAGCCGGTATCCCCGGCGGAGCCACAGCCGCCCGAGCCGTTGATTCACTTTGTGGATCCGGCGGCGGAATCATTGCTCAATAGCCCGGAGGCGCCAAGTGAGGAATCGGCGGCCGATGGTAAGCCTTCACTAAATGGTCTTCCGGAGGGAATTGCTTTGGTCGAGCCGGCGCCGGCGGAACCCGTGCCTGTACCTGAACCCCTACCCGCGCCCGTTGTAGCATCGCCGCCGGCGCCCGCGCCGGTTCAAGTTCCGGTGGGTCAGGCTGAGCTGGCGGCGAGTATTGCGAATACGGGGTCGGCTCAGCCTCCGGCAGTTCCGGTTTCTGCCCCGGCCTTGGCAAATGCATCGCAGGGTCTGGATGATGTGGTGAGTGTAGCGGAAAGTTTGCCGGAATCGATGGCGCCTCCGGCGGAGTCTCAGCACGATAATGCGGAGTCCGCGCCGACCCCTCAGTCGGTCGTGGAGGCGCCGGAGCATTCGGCGCCGCCTAAGCCGGTGCCGGCGGAACCAGTGCCGGCCGTGACGTCGTCGACACTCATCGTATCGGAGCCGGAGGCGCCGAAAGCAGAGGCTTTGGTGCTTGAAGGGTCGTCGCCGGAGGTTGAAAAAGCGCCGGCGACGACTAATGAGTTGTCGCCATCAGCCCAGATCGAGAAAGCGGAGCACGAAATTGATACGGTGATGAGTGCAGCTCTTATTCACCCTGAGGCTACGGCGGAACATCGGCGTTTGCCCGAGCCGGTGGCGGGACCTCGAATGGAAGATCAACCGGGCGGTGATCTTGAGCTCAATACTGCTCCGGGTGTGTCAACAGGGGCATCGGCTGCGAACGCTAGGACGGCGGCGCAGCACCACGGGCTGAAGGTTATTCAGCCACTAGAGCCGATTGAGTCGTCGAAGGAGCGGTTTGCGCGTGAGATAGCGGAGCTTAATCGCGAGACGGCGGGTACGGCGGCGCAGATTGTGAAAGGCCCGGCCGCTGCGGTTTCAGCGCCGGAACCTCAGCCGGTCTCGGCCTCGCCGGCGGTGAATCAAACTCCGCCACCGACCCCAGCGCCGGCCGTGGCATCTCCCGCGAAGGCGCCGGCAGAGCCGAAGCGGCCGGTCCCGGCGGCTTCGGTGGAGCCACCGGTAGCACCAGCGGTACCGGCGGTGGAGGCTGATGCGCCGGCCATCATTAAGCATGCGGGGGCTATGGTTCTCTCGCCGGAGCCACCGCCGGCTTCAGCGGCTGCCGATGAGGACGAGGGATTGCCGCAAGCGCAGTCATTGGCGGCGGACGATGTGGCCAAGGCCCGCGCGGAGCGTCAAGCGACGGCGGTGATGGCTCGCAACCCCGAACCACCCGTGGGCGTAGCGCGCCCGGAGGAGACGGCCGAGCCTGTCGTGAATCGGAAGCCCGCGGCCGCTGAGAGCGCGGCCGCTCCGGCCGGCTCAGCTGACGGTGGTAGTCGCAATGCGCCGCGTCGGCGTCATCGGGGCGGGCGTGGTCGCGAGAAGCCGGCGGAGGTGATTGTCAGCAAGGCTGAGGCCGAGCACAACCAGCCGACGGCTGCGGCTAGGGAAGCGGGTTCGATGACCGGTAAGCTTATCCTGCCCACCGGTGAGAAGCCGGCGGCGGAACTTGATAAGCCAAAGGAAGAGAAGCCCAAAAAATTAGCCCCTGGTGAGGTGTACGTGGATGAGCAGGGTAATGTGGTGATCGGCTAAGAAAGCAGCAGGGAGAGTCGATCGGCGACGCGTTAGCGGCGGCGCAGGCCGCGCCACAGCCCCTCGAGGACGAGCCCGAGTACAGCGCCGACGATGAACGAGAAGATCAGTTCCGAGCCAGACAGCGCAAAGCCGTAATGCCGGGCAATGAGATAGAATGCGCTCCCGACAATGAGGGCCGTCCAGGTGGCGCCCAGGAGCACTGAGGGGCGGGCGACGGTCTTTTCGAGGGCTTCGCTGGCGGTTTCGATGGCGGGGGTGTGGATGACCTTGCTGAAACTGCGGCTGATGGGGCGCAGGTGACGTTGCATACTCGCGACAGTTTGGGCGTAATTGAGATGCTGATTGAGGAACGGCAGCTGGCGACCGGTGTGAGGGGTTTCGGTTTCTGAAGTGTTGTTCGGCTCGGGCTCGGCGGCGTGGATCTCGATGGCTTCGCGCGCTTTTTCGGCTGCTCGCTCGGCCCGTTTTTCGGCATGGGCGGCGGGGTCGTGTTCGGCGGCGGTTTCGCGGATTTCGGCGAGACGCTCGGCGCGAGCGGCTTCGAGCTCGGCTGCGGCTTGTTCGTTGCGTTCACCGCCAGATGAAATACGTTCACTCGACATTACTGGGTTCCTCCTTGGAATTCGCCGCGTAGTAATTTGATTTCGGTGAGGAGTTGGCGGTTGCGGAAGTAGAAGAAGAGACTGAGCCCGCTCACGAGGAGTACGACGAGGGTGCTGGTGGCGCCACCCGTGTCTGGGAGGGTAGCGGCGGCGATTTCAACTTGCTTGGCGGGTGGGGGAGTGAGGGTGATCTGGACGGTGGTGCCGTAGACGTTGTCGAGGCGGAGGTCGAAGGAATTTTTGTCGGAGATGCCGACGGGAGTGGTGGGGATGGGGTCTTTGATTTTGACCGTGAAGGTGGTCACGAGGGTGGCGTCGGGGGCAATGGACTGCGCCGGCCACGTGAGTACGCCGTCGGTGAGGGTGGCCCCGGTGAGGTCGGTAACGTCGGCGTATTCGAGCACATCGGTAATGTGTTCCACGACGGTGTAGTCGCCAGCGCTGCCGCCGATATTTTTGGTGCTGAGGTGGTATTTGACGAGGTCACCGGCACCTGCGGGCTTGGTGACGGCGTCGATGTTTTGGGTGAGGTTGAGGGCAGATTTGGCCTTGGTGAAGCTCGGCGGAATGGCAGCGGTAGTAATGGTGGCGCTGCAGGCGCTGGTGACGGCAGTGGTGGCGCCCAACGAGCCTTTGACGCGCATGGTGGCGACGAAACTGCCGGCTGTGGTGTAGGTATGACTAGCGGCGGGAGCGGCGCTCGTGGCGGTGGGGCTATTGTCGCCGAAATCGAAGCTGTAGGAGGCCACGGTTTGGCCGGTAGCGGTGCCGGAGCCGGTGTAATTTACCTTCAGCGGCACATCGCCCGAAGTGGTGCTGGGGGTGAGTTTGACACAGGCTAGCGTGGGCGTGTTGGGTTTGGGTGTTGGCGTGGGCTTTGGGGTGGGGGTCGGTGTAGGTTTGGGAGTTGGCTTGGGTGTCGGTTTGGGGGTGGGGGTTGGGGTTGGTGGGTAAGTTTTGCTGATAATATTGCCGCAGTGGAACATGACGGCAAAATAGCTGCCGTCGCGTGAGCGGGTGCCTTGGAGTACGTCGTAGTTTGAGCCGTTGTAAACATTGGAGCCGGTATCCCATTGGTACAGGGGCTGCATCCAATAGGTGTGGGTCCCGATGGTGACTTCGTAGTCGCTGGCGGAGTGCTGGCTGCGGCCGATAGATTTGAGGGTGCGATCCTTGGTGTTGACCGTGGCTTTTTTGGTGTTTTGGAGGTCGGCACGGCTGATGCCGAGGCGGTTGTAGATAGCCTGGAGCTCAGCGCTCTCGTCGTAGCGGTTGAGAAGGTCGGCCTGGGAGACGATGCCGCCGTGGATGATGTCGCTCGGGGAGGCGGCGTTGGAGGGGGTGGGCGGGCCGAGTACGACGGCACTTTGGAGGCCCACCAGCAGCACGCCGGCGATCACGGTGAACGTGCGTGTGACACGTTCCTTGCCCAGGCGACGCGCGTAGAACGTCAGCTGGCTGACGGCACTCGGTGATAGCGAGAGCTGAGAAACGATCTTTCTAAACATTAGCGCAATTGTACGGCTTCGAGGCTGATCTGGCAAACGAGGGTGGTTATTTGCTCCAGATAGTCACGGGCGGTATAATGGGGGTAAAGCCGAGCCAAAAGCTCCCTTTTTGTTGAGATAATTGTAGGTGGTTGCACTCCGAGATGGCAGATAAAACACAATACGGTGCCGATCAGATTCAGGTGCTCGAAGGGCTCGATCCGGTTCGCAAGCGTCCGGGTATGTATATTGGTGGGACGGGGGTCGAGGGGCTCCATCACTTGGTGTGGGAAATCGTCAACAACTCGATTGACGAGGTGATGGCGAGCCGCGCTACGAGCGTGGATGTGACATTGCTGGCCGACGGTGGGGTGCGCGTAGTGGATGACGGCGCCGGCATTCCCGTTGACAAGCACAAAACTGGCTCACAGGCTGGCAAAAGCGCGCTCGAGACGGTGCTGACGGTGCTGCACGCCGGCGGCAAATTTGGCGGCGGTGGGTACAAGGTGAGTGGTGGTTTGCACGGTGTGGGCATTAGCGTGGTCAACGCGCTGAGTACCCGACTCGTGGCTGAGGTGCGCCGTGATGGCAAATTGTACCGGCAAGAATACGAGGGTGGAGTGCCGCAGAGCGACGTGAAGGTGGTAGGTAAATACGAGACGGGCGGGACGGGTACGACGATTACGTTTTGGCCGGATGCGGCAATTTTTGAAACCGTTGAGCTCAATTATGATGATATTTTGGAGTACTTGCGTCGGCAGGCGTATCTCACGAAGGGCGCGCGGGCCAAAATTAGCGACGAGAAAACTGGCAGGCAATACGGGTTTTACTTTGAGGGTGGGATTCGCAGCTATGTGCAGCATATGAATCGCGGCAAGGCCCCTATCAATGAGCCGCCGTTTTACGCCCAGAAGACAGTGGGCGACACTGAGGTGGAGATTGCACTGCAGTATAACGATTCGTACACCGAGACGGCGAAGTACTTTGCCAATAACATTCCCAACCCCGAAGGCGGCACGCACTCCGAGGGCTTTCGCCGGGCGCTGACGCGGAGCGTGAATGATTATGCGCGCAAGAACGGGTTGCTTAAAGACAACGAAGAGAACTTGACGGGCGAGGACGTCCGCGAGGGCATTACCGTGGTGATTTCGGTGCGATTGCCCGATCCGCAGTTTGAAGGCCAAACGAAGGCCAAGCTGGGGAACCCGGAAATTCGCGGGTATGTAGAGCAGGTGTTTTCGGAGATGTTTAATTACTATCTGGAAGAAAACCCCTCGGAGGCCAAAAAAATCGTGGGCAAGGCGGCGCTGAGCGCGCGGGCGCGCATGGCGGCCCGGGCGGCGCGCGATACGGTGATTCGCAAGGGCGCGCTCGATGGCATGACCCTGCCGGGCAAGCTGGCTGACTGCCGTACGCGGGATTCGACGCGTTCGGAGCTGTACATCGTGGAGGGTGATTCGGCCGGTGGTAGTGCCAAGGGTGGTCGCGATAGCGAATTCCAGGCGATTTTGCCGCTGCGGGGCAAAATTCTGAATGTGGAGCGCGCCCGGCTTGACCGCATGCTGGCCAATAATGAGATCAAGAACATCATCATCGCGCTGGGAACGGGGATTGCGGAGCAATTTGAGCTGGGTAAGCTGCGTTACGGCCGCATTATTATTATGACCGACGCTGATGTGGACGGGGCGCATATTCGCACGCTGCTGCTGACGTTTTTCTACCGTCATATGCCCGATATTATTGAGGGTGGGCATCTTTATATCGCGCAACCGCCACTGTATGGACTGCAGGCTGGCCGCAAGAAAATCTACGCCTACGATGAGCTGGAGCGCGACGCCATCATCGACCGGTTGATCGAGGCCAAAACGGGCAAAAAGGCCGAGGGTGAAGAGATGGCGGCCGAAGCGGTCGCGGCCGAGGACGACGTGGTGTCGACCGAGGGCGAGACCGCTACCGAGGAGGCGCCCGAGGTGGCGGCTGGGGCTGTGGTGGTGGAAGAAGAGGATGAGACGAGCGCTTCGGACGAAGAGAAGCAGCGCCTGAAGGCAGCCGGCGTGAGCGGCGTGCAGCGCTACAAGGGTTTGGGTGAGATGAATGCCGACCAACTGTGGGAGACCACCATGGATCCGGGTAACCGCGTGTTGCTGAAGGTGAATGTGGAAGACGCCGAGCGGGCTGATGCCATCTTCAACAAGCTCATGGGCGAGGAAGTATTGCTGCGCAAGAACTTTATTTCATCGCGGGCGACGACATTATCAGCTGACGATCTAGACGTATAAGGGAACTGGCATGGACGAAGAGCAAATCGAAAACCTAGAAAATCCGGAAGAAGAGCCCGAAGTCATCAAGACCGACATCGGCACGGTGCGGATGCAAAAACTCGAGACCGAGATGGAAACGAGCTATTTGGCGTATGCGATGTCGGTGATTGTGTCGCGGGCGCTGCCAGATGTGCGCGATGGATTAAAGCCCGTGCATAGGCGAATTCTCTATGTGATGAATAATTTGGGCCTGCGGCATACGGCCAAATATCGCAAGAGCGCGTCGGTAGTGGGTGATGTGATGGGTAATTACCACCCGCACGGCGACAGTGCTATTTACGACGCCATGGTGCGTATGGCGCAGGATTTTTCGATGCGCTACCCGCTGGTGGATGGCCAGGGTAACTTTGGCTCAATGGACGGCGACTCGCCGGCCGCCATGCGCTATACCGAGGCGCGGATGGCGGGGATTGCCGAGGAGATGCTCTTCGATATCGAAAAAGACACGGTGGACTTCGTGCCCAACTATGACGGCTCAAAGAAGCAGCCGTCGGTGTTGCCGGCCAAGCTGCCAAACCTTTTGCTCAACGGCCAGATGGGTATCGCCGTGGGCATGGCTACCAACATTCCGCCGCACAATTTGAGCGAGCTGGTAGACGCGATCGTGATGATCATCGACAAAGAAGATGTGACGCTCGACGACCTACTGACCTGCGTGAAAGGTCCGGATTTTCCGACCGGCGGCATTATTTTTGGCAATGATTCGATTCGGCAGGCGTATGGTACAGGCAAGGGCAGTGTGGTGGTGCGGGCCAAGGCGGAGATCAAGGAAGACAAAAAGGGTCACGAGTCGATTGTGATCACCGAGATTCCCTACGCCGTGAACCGCGCTACGATGGTGGAGAAAATTGCCGAGCTGGTGAAAGACAAGCGCGTGGTGGGCATTAGCGACTTGCGCGACGAAAGCAACCGCCATGGTACGAAGGTGGTGATTGACCTCAAGAAAGACAGCTACCCGAAGAAAGTGCTCAACCAGCTCTATAAGCTGACGCCGATGCAGACGGCTTTCCACCTGAACATGCTGGCGTTGGTGGACAACGGCCGTCAGCCGCGGGTGCTGAGCCTGGAAATGATGCTGCGCGAATACCTGAAGCACCGGCAGATTGTGGTGCGGCGGCGTACGGAGTTTGAGCTTCGCAAAGCCAAGGATCGGGCGCACATCCTGGAAGGGTTCAAGCTGGCGCTGGATCACATCGATGAGGTCATCAAAGTGATTCGGGCTTCGCAGACGACCGATGAGGCGCGTACGAATTTGATGGAGCGGTTTAAGCTCAGCGAGATTCAGGCCAAGGCGATCTTGGGTATGCAGCTGCGGTCGCTGGCGGGCCTGGAGCGCCAACGCATCGAAGACGAGCTGGCAGAGCTGCGCAAGCTGATTGCTGAGCTGGAGAAGATTTTGGCTAGCGAAAGCGAGATTTTGCGAGTGATTCGAGAGGAGCTGGAAGAGATCAAGGCCAAATATGGCGACGACCGGCGCACACAGATTGTGGGAAGTGAATTGGGCAAGTTCTCGGAAGAGGAGCTGGTGCCAAACGAACAAGTCATTGTCACGCTTACAACGGGCAATTATATCAAGCGCATTCCGGCGAACACTTACAAGAGTCAGGGCCGTGGCGGTAAGGGCATTATGGGTATGACCACCAAAGAAGAAGATGTGGTGGAGCACCTACTCCTGACGCAAAACCACGACTACATGCTGTTCTTTACCAATAAAGGCCGGGTATTCCGCCTGAAGGTTTACGAAATTCCGGCAGCTTCGCGAACGGCCAAAGGCCAGCCGGTGGTGAATCTGCTGCAGCTGGGACAAGGCGAAAAGGTGACGTCGCTTGTGACATTTGATAGCAAAGTGGACCATTTGTATTTGTTTATGGCGACCAAGCTGGGAACCGTGAAGAAGACGCCCTTGGCGGATTACGCGAATGTGCGGGCGAATGGTTTGATTGCGATCAAGCTGGACGACGGCGATGAGCTGAAATGGGTGAAGCTGACGAGTGGCAAAGACGAGATTATTATTTCGACGGCGTTGGCGCAGGCGATTCGGTTTAAGGAGAGTGAAGTGCGGCCGATGGGCCGGGCAACGCGCGGCGTGCGGGGTATTCGACTGCGTAGCGGTGATACTGCGGTGGGCATGGATGTGGTACGCGCCGGTATGGAGATGCTGGTGGTGATGGAAAACGGCTACGGCAAGCGCACCAAGGTGGATCAATTTGCGACGCATGCGCGTGGCGGCGTAGGCATTAAGGCGGGCGTGGTGACGGCCAAGACCGGTAAGACGGTGGACGTGCGGGGGATTAGTGATCCGCGCAATGAGGTGGTGGTGGTGAGTACCCAGGGTCAGGTGATCCGGATGGCGCTGGCCAACATTTCGCTCATCGGCCGGGCGACTCAGGGCGTGCGGGTGATGCGGATGGCTGAGGACGATAAGGTGGCGTCGGTGGCGCTGGTGGGCGAGACTGAGCTTGAGGATGCTGTGGCGGTGACTGAGCCTGAGTCGGCTGAGTAGCTTTTACTTTCGGGGCTAGTAATTGTTCCAGCGCGACCATCCGCCGGCTACGTATCTGTTGTTGAGATACGAGCCTGAGGGCGAAGAGTCGTACGTATTTATAGTTAAACTCACAATAAATAAGTTAATTTTTATTTAATCTTTTGTTAATACATCCAATGTTGGGCATCAGACATAGGGCTAATGTTGGGTATGTGTCAGTTGCACTGATGGTTCTACGTTCACTATTGATCGAGGGGTTGCATGAGGTTAGCAAAGTCAGTAGAGGTCCTTCTTAGCCTTGCCGCTAGTGGCGGTTTGGCGGTAGTTTTGAGTGGTAGCGCGTACGCCGCCGATGGTGGCGCAGGCGTGATTTCTCAAACTCCTACCCAAGCCGAGGCGAGTGCGGCTGAGGTGCCCTTGGTGAAGCTGGCCGTGGATGATTCTCCCCGGGCGAGCGCAGAGCCGCGTGCTGGGTCAACGCCTGGTGTTTCTGGTCCGACGGGTGGGTCTGATAATGCGCCGGGATTAGGCAACGGAGCTGTCGTTGGGCAACCAGAGTCTGATGCATCGGGTGGTGGTTTGGGGGCGGCGACCGTGCCCGATCCGGTCCAGCCCACTCAGCCGTCCGACGGCGATGCTGGCGTGGCGGCGCCGAGCCATGAGGGTCCGGCTACGATTACCGTGAACGTGCCGACGAGTAGTGGCGCTGCGTCCGGCGGGGGTGGGATGGCTTCGGGTGCTGACGGGCAGGCGGCCGCGGCTCGTTATCATGCTGCCGTATTGACGATTCAGCCTCGTATTACTACCGGCCGGCCGGCTGTGGTGGAAGATTTGGCGACGGCGCTTCCTTCGGCGCCGGCAGTAGCCCAAAAGCCCAGCAATGTTCCGGCGCCGCAGCAGCCTACGGGAGTGTTTGGACGGCTTACGTTGACGCTGGCTGGTAGCGTGGTTCCGTACTTTTTGATTGCTCTGGATGCGGCTCCTGTGGGGCTGGTGGTTAGTTTGATGGTATTGGCCCTGATGGTCTCGCTCGCACTCCGGCGGGTAGTATCGGTATTCGGAACCTGGATGCGGCAGGGCGGCTATGCTCATGCTGCTCGGAGCGATGTGGCCAGTGCCATGGTAAAGACTTTTTTCGCTACACCATTCCCCTTGGGTTATGTAACGGCCATTCGGTCAACGCATAGCCCAATTTTTATGGTGTCAGAGACGAAAAGCTTAACTTCTGTGCTCCCAACGCTTTTAGAAAGGAGGAGATACATATGATAGTACGACGATATTTGGGTGCGGCCTCGGTGGTGTGTGGTTTGGCCTTTGGCGTCTCCGGTTCGGCTTTGGCCGCGGATAATGTTTCGATCGGTACTACCGGTCCGGGTTCGAACCAACAGGTAGTTATCGACAATTCGTCGAACGTAAGTGTGAGCAATACGAACATTGTGCAGGTGACGAATGAAAATGTTCAGCAAGCGACGTCCGGTGGGGCTTCGGCCAACAGTAATACCAGCGTTGGCGGTCTGGTTCAGTCGGGTAATGCCTCGAACAACAACGACACCACTACCACGATTGGGGTTTCGAACACGCCCGGCGTGCCGCCCGTGGTTGGGCCTGGTACTGGCACCAACCCTGGTAGCGGTAGCACTGGCGGAGTGAGCAACGGCTCGACGACCGGCGGCGGTAGTGTCCTCGGCGCTTCGACCGTTGGCGGCCTTGGTGCCGGCGCTGCGACATTGCCCGCAGTGGGCGCGTCCGTGCCTATGGACGTGTCGGCTTTGCGGGCTGCTTGGCATCCGCAAGGTGCGGCCCCGACAGCGGCATTAGCCAAAGGTTCACGTCTTTTCACCGGCGCCATGCTGCTAACAGCCACGCTTTTGAGCTTGCTCGGAGCATTGGGCAGCGCCTGGTACGCCCGGCGAAGAGAAGAGAGGGTATAGAGAGATGAAAAAGGTGAGTTTCACGGACATTAAAAAAGCCAAATGGGTACTGCCGGCGGGAGTTGTGACGTTGGGGCTGGCTTTGATGGTCAGCGGTCAGACCGGCGGCCGGGGCTCAAAGGCGGCCGTGACTGGGGCTAACTCAGCTACGGTCCAGGCCCAAACTGCCGAGTCGCCCGCACCGACCGCCGCCTCGACGGTCACGGTTAACGGCACACAGGTTCCAACCGATAGGGATGGAAGCGCCGATGTGCCGGCAGGTAACGGTAAGGCCCATGTTGAGGTGTCTGGTGGACACACTCGGATTACCACGAATGACAGTGGCACCAGCGGGGATACCTCGAACAACCAGAGCGGCAATGTTGAAATCAACATGAGCTCGCAAACCAGCGGAGGCACAAATTCAGGGGTTACCCAGGTTTATGGCTCCAGCTACAGCTCGAACAATGGTTCCTCGAGCTACAACAATACTTCGATCTTTAGTACTGGTGCCGATCACGTGAGCGTTTCGCAGTAGTGACCGGCGGGCCCTCGGGCCCGGTACTAAAGACCTACATAAACTAAACGAAAGGATCTTAACAATGATTAAGACTTCTATCCTCCGCTACGCAGCCATTGGTATGGCTACCGTAAGCATGGCCGGCTTCGCCGCCGCCAGCACCGTAACGTTCGACCACACCGGCCCCGACTCGAACCAGGAAGTTGTCCTGCACAACAGCAGCAACTTCGACAGCACCAACCTGAACGTGGCTGCCGTAGGCAACTTCACCGGCCAGGGTGCCGCTTCGGGTGATGCTTCGGCTCACCAGAACACCACCGTTGGCGGTGTAGGTTCGGGCAACGCTGCGAACGTCAGCACCACCTCGACGGTCGTCGGTGTGAACAACGGCATGGGCGCCGGCCTGTCGGCTCTCGCTGGCTGGGGTGCTGCCGACCCGACCGTGGTTACCATGAGCACCACTGGTCCTGACTCGAACAACCAAGTGCACGTCAACAACGAGCACAACGTGACAGTCACCAACGTGAACGAGGCTCAGGTGAGCAACGTTACCGTCCAGGGTGCCCAGAGCGGTAACGCTAGCGCTTCTCACAACACCACCGCCGGTGGCGTTTCTACGGGTAGTGCTGCGAACACCAGCACCACCAGCACGGTCGTCAACTTCACCAACTAGTTTGGTGATTTGACCCTGCAGGGGGTTTTGGTTCCCGCAGGGAGCGCTTAGCGCTCCCTGCCCAGCAATTATCTGACCAGCACGTTAGTAAGATCGTAAAAGGGGGAGAGGCAGTTACCCATGAGATACCGTAAATTTTTTTCAGCAACGTTAGCAGCGCTTATGATCGTGGCTCAATTGGGCTGGACGACCGCGGCTGCGGCCGAAGACGACGCGACACCGTCGCCGAGCCCGTCGGTGTCGCCAAGTCCGTCGGCCAATCCTTCGCCGTCGCCTGAGGCCTCGCCGAGCCCCAGCGCCTCGCCTGAGCCTTCGGCCTCGCCCGAGCCGAGCTCGACTCCCACGCCCACTCCGACGCCCAAGAAAAAATCTACCGACATTGGTCCGGATGGGTGCGGCGGCGTGATCCCGAGCTGGGTGTTTGATACGGTGAGCCGTGTCTGGGTGGCGGCCGATAAGAGTACCTTTAGCTGCGATAAGGCTACGGGGTATTACCTCTCGCCGCTGTATTACTTTGATAAGCACACCAGCTGGTACGAGATCGTTCCGGCGTCGGTGGCAGCCGGCAACCCAACCTATTTGACGGCCCCCAACGTGGTTCATACCGTGCTGGGTGATCTGGTTGTGGGTTCGCAGGACTACCAGACGGCCAAGGCGCTTGGGTTGCTCACGACCGGTGGCGGTGGCATTTTGCTGCCTGCGGGCGCTAGTGCTGCGGGGGCTGGTGCGGCTACCCAGGCCAGCGCGGCGGGCGGCGGCCAGAGTTGGTTTGATTTCACAAGCCTGGTGAACGTGATTAACACGCTGCAGAGCAATGCGGCTTCCGGTGACGCGTCGGCTACGAGCAATACGCAGGTGGGTAATACCTCAACCGGTGCGGCCACGGTGGTGGCCAACCTCATCAACCTGTTGGCTTCGGCTTGGTCGTGGTCGAACGGCAATTTGAGCTTCTTTATGCAGACGTTCTTTGCGCCTCACACCGGCGATATTACGCTCAACCCCACGCAGACGGTTCAGGGCGGGGGTGGCCAACTGGGCGGCACGAACGTCAATATTGACGGTACGGGTTCGGGTTCGAATAATACGGTGGACGTGAACAACCCGGGTGGGCTTAATGTTAACGCCCAGAGCTCGGGTAATATTACCAACAATGTCGATCTGAACGCGCAAAGTGGTAACGCGAATGTGTCTGGCAATACCTTGGCTGGCAATGTGGGTACGGGGAATGCGGCGGCTGAAGTGAATATTATTAACCTCATCAACTCGTTTATTAGCTCTGGGAGCTCGTTTTTCGGAGTGCTTAACATTCTTGGCAACCTCAACGGTGACATCCTGTTTCCGGATGGGTTCCTGAATGGGCTGCTGACGTCTTCAACGGTGGGCATCGGGGGTACGGGGCCAGATTCGAACAACCAGGTGAACATCAATAATGGTGGCTCGACGACCATCAATAGCACAAGCACCAATGGAGTAAACAACAATATCTCGACCACAGCCGGTACGGGTGCGGCGAACGTGGATGCCAACACGGGCGTGGGCGATGTGCAGACCGGCGCCGCTTCCACGACCCAGAGCTTGTTTAACCTGGCCAATAACACTATTTTTGGCGACAATGCAGTGCTGGTGATGGTGAACGTGTTGGGCCACTGGGTGGGCAAAATTATGACCCTGCCCGGTACGGGTAGCACCCAGACTGCGCTGCTTACCGGCAACGCCAACGTGGGGATCAACGACACCGGTGCTGGTTCGAACAACGCCGTGAACGTAAACAACGGCTCGGACGTCACGATCAACCAAAATGCTACCGGCAGCATTACCAACAACGTTAACGTGAACGCACAGAGCGGCGATGCCAATGTGGATCACAACACGGGTGTGGGCAATGTGACGACCGGTGATGCCTCGGCTAATTCGAGTGTGGCCAACTTCTTTAACGCGGTTCTCAACGTGAAGCACTGGTTTGGGGTGCTCGTGATCAACGTCTTTGGCGACTGGACCGGTGACGTCAACAACGACACGGCGGCAGGCGGATTCTCGACCGAGGCCGGCAAGGCGTCTATGAATGCAACCGCGTCGTCGTCGGCGCCCAGTACCGCTGTGCCGGCGGTGGGCCTGCTGGCGTTTGTGAAGCCACTGGTGGCGGGTAGTAGCGGCGGTGCGGTGGCTGGTGCGGCGACCCAGGTGACAGCAGGCGGCAACGGCACGGTGCTAACGGCGGCGGCGCAAACTTCGCCCAAGGCAGTGTTGGCTGAAACCAAGGCCAAAAACATGAGCTTCATGTTTATCATCTCGGCGCTCGTGATGCTGGTGGCGGGGGCGCTTGCCACCATTGATCGCAAACTTAAGCGGCGATAATTTAACCTATCTGTTGTTGAGGCCGAAAAACCGCTACAATAGGCGTACTGTATCAGGAGAAGCCAGGTGGTTTACAATCCCTATATCGCTGTTCCGCTCGCTACATGGGCGGTAGCACAGGTCGCTAAGTTTGCGATCGAGGCCATGAAGGGCCGTATCGACTTCCGGTATCTCTATGCCTCGGGCGGTATGCCGAGCGTTCATTCGGCGGTTGTGACTTCGCTTGCTACCACGTCATTTTTGGTGGATGGTGCGGGTAGTCACCTGTTTGGATTGACGGCGATTTTGGCCGTGATCGTGATGTACGATTCGTTTGGGGTACGGCGCTCCTCGGGTGAGCAGGCCATGGCGCTCAATATGCTGCTGCAAAATCTCGACCGAAACCGTTTTAAGCTCGACGAGCCGCCGCCGCGTATCCGGGAGATTTTGGGTCATCAGCCGCGCGAGGTGACGGTGGGTGCGGCCGTGGGTGTGGCATTGGCGATGTTGTTTAATTATGACCATTTGGGCAAGTTCGGGACGTTTGTGCGGGTTTTGCCGGTGCGGTACGAATTATGGGCCTATCTGGTGGTGTTTGGTGCCTTGGTGGTTGGAGGGTTGATTTTGCGCGTGGTGCTGGCACGTAAGTATCGCAAATCGACGGTTATGAAGCGTTTTCGGGCGCGGGTGTTTGTGGCGGCGCAGACGGTGGGTTGGATAGGGCTGGCGACGTGCTTGTTTGCCTATGAGCGTGCGAGCTATCTGTCGTGGCGGCTCTGGCCCCTCTTGATGATGGTGGTTGGGGTGGTGTGGGGGATTTGGTTGCTGACGGGATCGGCCAAGGAAGTGCCGGCTGGTTTGGCGGCCGAGGCCAATCACGCTCGCAAGCAGAAGTGGCTTAATTTTGGCCGTAAATCGCGCTAGTACAGCGGCTGCCGTTTTTGGGAGCGCCTCGTCCGAACATAAGCGGCGTGGGTTATACTGGTAGATACCATGGCCCATCAGTATCATTTTGAGCACCATCTGTTAGAGGCGAGGCGCAATGGCGCGCGGGTTCGGATTGCGCTCGGGGCAATTTTTGTGGCCGCCGTTGGGTTTGCCACGCCGGCTTTCTTGTCGTATGCGGCTAGTACGACGACGGCGGATTTGGACGGCGTCAAGATTTTGAACTCGGGTGGGGGGACGTATGGTGGTACTACCACGGGACCATTTAGTACTGCCACCGTGACGGTGAAGCGGGTTTCAAGTGGCGCCGCCGCCGCGAGTGCGGCTAATCCGTTTTATTTTTTGGGACGGGCGGCGATCTCGGGGGGTGAGGATTATGTGGTAAGCGTAGCGCCGGTGACGGTGGGGGGCTACACGGTGAAGGGTTCGACGGTGTGCCAGGATACGTGCGCCGGTTTTAATCCGCAGACTTCGAATCTTTTGGGTGGTTCGTCGCGCACCTTTAAGTTTTTCCCCAATCATACGTATCATATGCGGTGGATCTATCAGCCGGTGCCGCCCACGCCGACGCCCGTACCGACCGCCGCGCCGACACCAGCACCGACTGCGGCGCCGACCCCCAAGCCGGCTCCGACGCCGGTGCGCGCGACGCCCAAGCCGTCCGCGGTGCCCACGTCGGTGCCCGTGACGGGCGGGCCGGCGCCCACGCCGGCTCCGGCGACGCCGCAAGGGGCTCCGGGCAATTTCCAGGCGCTGGCCGTGGCGAGTAACGCGGTGGTCATGCTGAGCTGGGCGGCGCCAGCCGATACGGCAGCGGGGGTGTCGTATAAACTGGAGCGGTCGATTGATCGGAACACTTGGACGTCGCTGGGTGATGCGCTGGCGGGGTTGGAATATCGTGATGACAAGGTGAGCTTTGGGGTGCACTACTACTATCGTTTGAGTGCGGTGAGTGCGGCAGGGACTTCTGGTGTTGTGGCGGCTGACGTTACTACTAGTGGATTTGCGGCCAACTCGGCCAACTCGGCTGGTGGGACCTTTATGAGCGATGATCAGATCGTGGGCGTGGAGGTACCAGCGGGGGCGCTGCCGGTGGAGAATGCGGTGTGTACGGTGGTGGCGGCGACCAATAAGCTCGGGACGGCTGATCGGCCGGTGGTGGCGGGGCCATACTCGTTGGTGTGCAAAAACGCGGGGGGTGACCTGATCGTCGATTTGAGCAAGCCGGTGACGTGGAATTTTGCGCTCAAGTCTAAGCTCAAGGGATACGATCGGCCCAGCGCGGTGAGCGTGGATAGCTCCGGCGGCGAGAGTGAGGTGAAGGGCGCGGTGTACGATGCCAAGACCACGACCATGCATTTTAGCCAGACGTCTGCGACTACGATTGCGGTGCTGGCCTCGGTGCACCACGGCTTGTCGCCCAGCTTTATTGCCATCGTGGTGTTCATATTGCTGCTCATCGCTGGGGTATTCGTGCTGATTTTGCGCAAATCGCAGCGCCAGAATTACAATGATTATCTCCGCTCTAAATACTATAATTTGTAGGCGGTCTGTAATCGTTGACACTGCTCGCTTGATCTAGTAAGATGAATTGGTCTTGAAATGGTCTTGTGGATAGCAGGCTCGTAATGAGCTAGCTATTTGTTTTGACTCAGGGCCCGGTTTTTCCGGGCCGTATTTTCGGGGCAACGCAACTTGAAATCATTAATCGTGCAGTGCAATGATGTGGCCAACTTTTCCGTCAGCGGGAAGTTGGTTACCGTGCCACGGTGAAAGCCGTGAGCACATCAGTTTTCGGTAGCGCAAGCTACCAAAGAACCGAAAAATTTTTTTGAATGAGCGCCAAGCTCAAACGAACCCAAGTCTGTCGGAGCAATCCGGTAGCATATTTGGAGAGTTTGATCCTGGCTCAGGATGAACGCTGGCGGCGTGCCTAATACATGCAAGTCGAACGAAGCCTTCGGGCTTAGTGGCGGACGGGTGAGTAACACGTTGGTACCTACCCCTAAGTGGGGAATAACTGCCCGAAAGGGTGGCTAATACCGCATAATCCCGCAAGGGTAAAGCAGTAATGCGCTTAGGGAGGGGCCTGCGTCCCATTAGCTTGTTGGTAGTGTAATGGACTACCAAGGCGACGATGGGTAGCTGGATCGAGAGGTTGACCAGCCACACTGGGACTGAGATACGGCCCAGACTCCTACGGGAGGCAGCAGTAAGGAATCTTCCACAATGGACGAAAGTCTGATGGAGCAACGCCGCGTGCAGGATGACGGCCTTCGGGTTGTAAACTGCTTTTATATGGGAAGATTATGACGGTACCATATGAATAAGGACCGGCTAACTACGTGCCAGCAGCCGCGGTAATACGTAGGGTCCAAGCGTTATCCGGAATCACTGGGCGTAAAGCGTGCGTAGGTGGCGTGTTAAGTGTGATGTTAAATCGTGGGGCTCAACCCTATCGATGCATCGCATACTGGCATGCTAGAGGGAAGCAGAGGCAAGTGGAATTTGTAGTGTAGCAGTGAAATGCGTAGATATTACAAGGAACACCAATGGCGAAGGCAGCTTGCTGGGCTTCTTCTGACACTGAGGTACGAAAGCGTGGGGAGCGAACAGGATTAGATACCCTGGTAGTCCACGCCGTAAACGATGCATACTAGTCTTATGGGGTATCGACCCCCTGTGAGACGCAGCTAACGCGATAAGTATGCCGCCTGGGAAGTACGGCCGCAAGGCTAAAACTCAAAGGAATTGACGGGGACCCGCACAAGCAGAGGATGATGTGGTTTAATATGACGCTACGCGTAGAACCTTACCCAGGCTTGACATCCTAGGAATCCGCCGGAAACGGTGGAGTGCCTTCGGGAGCCTAGTGACAGGTGCTGCATGGCCGTCGTCAGCTCGTGTCGTGAGATGTTGGGTTAAGTCCCGCAACGAGCGCAACCCTTATCGTATGTTGTATTTTTCATGCGAGACTGCCCGGGCCAACCGGGAGGAAGGTGGGGATGACGTCAGGTCGGCATGGCCCTTACGCCTGGGGCTACTCACGTCATACAATGGCCAGTACAACGCGCAGCGAAACCGCGAGGTGGAGCAAATCGCATCAAAACTGGTCTCAGTTCGGATTGGAGGCTGCAACTCGCCTCCATGAAGTCGGATTTGCTAGTAAACGTGGGTCAGCACACCACGTTGAATACGTTCCCGGGTCTTGTACACACCGCCCGTCACGTCACGGAAGTCGCCAACGCCCGAAGTGCCTATTTTCTAGGCCCTAAGGCGGGGGTGGTAACTGGGATGAAGTCGTAACAAGGTATCCGTACCGGAAGGTGCGGATGGATCACCTCCTTTCTAGGGAGAAACGGCTCAGCAATGAGCCCCAGAGGCTCGACCTCTGGCCAGACTAACTGCCTCGTTTGATCTGCCTTCAGCAATGGAGGATGTGATTGCGAATTGTTAGCTGCGGTACTTCTAGGTCGGTCATTGTACTGCACGATTAAGGTTTCAAGTTGAAACAAACAGCCAGCTCGTTTTGAGCTGGCTGTTTGCGTTGACTGTATGGCTGCGGAGGCAATATTATTCTTCGCGCATGTCCTTGATGGGGTTGCGGCGGAGGTTGGCGAGGATGGGCACGATGGCGCTTGCCAGGGCGATTGTGATGATGAAGGCACAAATGATAGCCATATCGCCGAGGTTGAAGCCAATGACATGGAAGGTTTTGGTGAGGTCGCGCGTATTGAAGCTTAGGACGGCTTCGGCACTGAGGCCGGGGCTGTAGTGGGATTCGAGGTACCAGCCTACGAGGAGGCCCAAGATGAGGGCTACGCCGAATGCCAAGGAGGCTAACATGCCGGCGTACAGGAGGTAGATTTGGGCAATATCGAGGCGCTTGGCTCCGACGGCGCGGAAGACGCTCGTTTCTTTGCGGCTGTCGGCGATAACTTTGCCGATGGTGCCGACGAGAATGATGGCCGATACGAGGGCGACGATACCGATTGCGATTTGGAAAAATGTATTCAACTTTTGGCCGATTTCGTAGAGCGATGCGAGCGGATTGCCAAACGGGGTGATGAGGAACTTGTTGTCTTTGGTGCAGCTGGCGGGATTGCCGTTTTCGGGGTTGCAGTTTTTGTCGTCGATGAAGTGTTTTTGGTCGGTGCGGTTGGCGAATTCAAGATACAGATTGCGAATGCCTGCCAGCTTGTTGACGCGGTCGCTGACGATGGGCCCGAGGACGGGATTGGCAGTGGCTGCCTCGCGCGAAGTGAACCAGCCTTCGCCCAACGAGGTGGTGACGAAACCGGCTAGCAGCGCCTGGGGACCTGAGGCGCTGGCGAGTGTGCCGGGGTTGGGCAGTATGCCGACGATGCGAAACGACAAGCGCTGCGTGATCGGGGCTTCGGCGCCAAATTCGCGGGCAAATTGGTCTTCCTTGGCGGCTTGGGTGCGTTCGGCGGCGGTGCGGGTGTCGCTGGCGATGTGGGTGGGTTGGCAGGTGAGATTGGTGGGGGCGTAGATTAGCGAGGGTTTTTGATAGGTGGAGTCGGTTTTGTGCGAGACAATTTCGTTGGTTTGCTGGGTGGCTGTGCGGAGGAGGTCGAGGGCGGCCTTGTTGCGGTAGCAGACGTCGAAAACGAGATCTTTTGATCTGGTGCGAATTTCGTCGAGCCGTTGGATTTGGGCTTTGGCCGAGGCTTTGGAGGAGAGGGGCTTGATGGTGAGCAGTTTTTCGGCGCCGCCGATGGGAGCTAGAATGGGCACGGGTTTTCCGGCAGGTGCGTCGAGGCTGACGCCTGGGAGGAGGAAGGGTTTTAGTAGGTTGTTGTCGAAAGCGCTAAGTAGGTTTTGGAAGGACAGAATGGGATCTTGGCCGGCGTTAAAGCCGGGGTTTTCGGATCTTTGTTCCTGGCCGCCGGTGATAATAGAGAATCCGTATTGGTCGGGACCGATTGCTGAGAAGCCTAGCGAAGTGCTTTCGTAGGTGGCGGTGGCGTGGTATTTTTTGGCGATGCCGGCGATATTTTGCTGCATGGTGTCGGGGGTGAGTTCGAGAAAGGCTTGGCGGGCAGTGGGTTCATTGATGTTGATGCTTTTGGTTGTGCCGCTGGGGCCGCCGGGTTCACTGACGCCCTTGGCGGCGGTCTTGGGGTCGAATTCAAGGCCGAGTCGCTTGGCGGCGGCGCTTTGGGCGGCTAGGCGAATGGTGTCGAGTTGGGCGGTGCGGGCGACGTATCGGGGGTCGCTGTAGGTGTCGTAATTGAAGGGAGTAATGATATTGGTGATGAATCGGTGTAGGAGGCCGTCGCCCGAGAATGTTTCAAGACTTTGGGTAGTGCCGCGGACTACTAGAGAGCCAGCCACTAGACTGGTGAATAGGAGGCCTGCTACCAGGATGGTGACGGCTAATCGGAGGCGATGGACGCGCAATTTGGTGGTGGCCAGGACGAACGTGTCGCGGAAACCCAGCATTAGATGATCCTTCCGTCGCGCAAGGTGATGGTGCGGTCGGCGGCGCCGGCGACTTCGGGGTCGTGGGTGACGATGATGATGGTGGTGCCATAACGCTCGCGAATTTCGGAAAAGAGAGCAATGATGGCGCGAGCGTTGGCACGGTCGACATTGCCGGTGGGCTCGTCGGCTAGGATTATTTTGGGGCGATTGAGCAGGGCTCGGGCGATGGCGGCGCGCTGCATTTGGCCGCCTGAAAGCTCCTTGGGTAGGTGCTCGAGTCGGTCCGCGATGCCAACGGCCTCGGCTAATTCTTGGATGCGAGTGGCGCGATCGGTCCGCGAGAGGCGAGAGAACATACCGGGGACTTCCAGGTTGGTGCGGAGATTGAGGAATGGTTGGAGGTAGAAAAATTGGAACACAAACCCAACGGTATGATTGCGAAATTCGGACAGGCGGCGATCGTTGAGTTTGGTTAGGAGTTGATCGTCTACTTCTACGGTGCCGCTGTCGGGTTTGTCGAGGGCGCCAATGAGGTTGAGCAGGGTGCTCTTGCCGCTGCCACTCGGCCCGGTGATCGCGATGAGTTCGCCGGCGTGGATTTGCAGCGACACGTCTTGCACGGCGCCTACGCGCTCGCGGCCGAGTTTGTACCGGCGGCTGACGGCTGTGAGCTCGACGATGACGTGGCCGCTGGATTGGGGGTTGGTCGTGGTTGGCGGGCGTTGGGCTTTGAGCCTCAGCAATGCTTGTTCGATACGATCGATGTCGCCGCCAAATCCGTCCAGGACGGCCGCGAGGTGGGCGTCGAGGGTGGTGGCTGGTGGGGTTGGAGCGGTGGTTTTTGGCACGGGGTGTTTTTCGCTTGTGGTTATGATATTTGATTTATGGCTCCTTGGCCATCCGGAGCACCAGCACTGCATTAATGCTTTTGGTCTGGTGCTCCGGGGCAGAGGGTGTATGGTCTAGTTGGTCGAGATATCGACGTCGCTAGCTTTGACGTAGGCCGTACGGTGGCCGAGCTGGATTTCCAAGTAGCGCTCGGTGCCGACGATGACGGTGTGATCATCGGGGTTGAACGAAGCATCGATGTACCAGGACCAGTAGTAATCGGTGGGCACGGGGCCGGTGGTGGCGTAGGCTTGGCCGGCCGGAATGGTGTACTGGATGGGCATGATGGCCTGCACGGGTACCTGCTTGCCAGCGTAAGCGGCGGCTTCGGGATAGGCACGGCCGTAGACGGGAATGCTGGCGAGGTCGGCTCGAGGTTTGATGAGCTGGCCTCGTGTGGGCAGAGCGGCGAGTATTTGGGCGGGGTTGCGGAACCAGGCTTTTTGGCCGGCGTACCAGATGGCGGTCCAGTCGTCGTGGTGGTCGGCGAGGGCGAATTGCTGGCCGTAGGCGGCGGTGGCGGACCAATCATCGATGTGGATGGTGCCGGGACTACCGTCGGGGTGCAAGGCGGCATCGCTCAGGAGCGGCGCGGTGTCACTGGGCGCGGTGTGGAGATAGACGAAGTTGGCTGGTTGTTTGGGCAGCGGCGCGCAATTGCTGCCGTCGGGGGCGCATCCGATGGTGGGCGGTTGGTTAATGGGCCAATTGGGGGCGATGGTGACGAGCGGGCTGCCGAGAGCGGCGGTGGGTACTACGGGGATGCCAAGGAGCGCTTGGTAGTACTGCCAGTTCCAGAAGGGGCCTGGATCGTAGTGCATGCCGGCCATGAGACCAGGTATGGGTGCGGAGACATTGTCGTGGCCAACGATGTGCTGGCGGTCGAGCGGAATGTTGAAGCGGGAGGCGAGGTAACGCACCAGCAGAGCCGAGGAGCGATACATGGCCGGCGTGTATTCGGTGCCGCCCTGCGCGGCGTGACCGACATGCTCAATGCCGATGGAATGTTCATTGACATACCAATTGCCGGCGTGCCACGCGACGTTTTTGGTCTGGATCATTTGGTAGACGGTGCCGTCGGTGTCAATGACATAGTGGGCCGACCTGTATTGGGTGGGGTCTTGGAAGACGGCTAGAGTGTTGGCCAGGGAGCCTTCGGTGTCGTGGATGACCACGCTGTTGATCGCCAGGCCGACGCCGGGTTGGCTGCGGAGGCCGCCGCTGGGCCGGTTGGCGAGGTCGTAGTTGCCGTAATTGCTCGGGTCGGCCGGGTCATCTTGCTGGTAGGCGGCGGGTACGAATTTGCAGGTGAGGCCGGGTGGGCATTCGGGCCGGGGGTTGAGCAATGAGGGGGCGGTGGGGGTGATGGCTGCACTGGGCCCGGCGCCTCGTCCCGCTAGCGCGCGGAGTTGGGGCAGGGGCAGGCTGCTGGCGGCGGTTTTGCCGCTGGCCTTGAACTGGAGGCTGGTAGCGGGGGCTGGGTCGGGCGGGGGACTGGCGAATGAGATAGCGGGTGCGAGCAGTCCGCTGATGGTCAGGGTGACTGCGAGCACGAGCCGGATGTAGCTGGCTGGGGCTATGGTCATAATTATACCTCTGTGAAGCTCTATTTGGGCACTAGCCGCGAATGCTTGACGGCTTGATGACATAGGTGGTGCCGGTGGAGGCGTTTAGCCAGTCGCGCTCAAATTGGGAGCGTTGGTAGACGCGGCGGACGGAGCTGTTGGCTGGGGCTGCTGGGTCGCCTGCGATAACGTCGCCGGCGGCGGTGAAGCCGCGCACGACCATGAGGTGACCGCCGGTTTTGGCGATAGGGGCGCCGGTGAGGTCGTTGTCGGGGCTAGCGTCGGTGTTGTTCCAGGCGATGGAGACTACGATGGGCACGCCGCGCTTGATCCATGATTCGATGTCACGTAGCGACGCGTACTGGCGGACGGAGCCGTCGAGACCGTAGGACGAGGCATAGGCGGTGTTGAACGGCCAGTTGCCGGTGCCCTCATAGCCGATATCCCAGGTGTGGATGGCGGCCCAGTCGACTTGGGGGTCGGGGCGGCCGTGGGCGCCTGAGGTGGGATCGGCCGGGAGCGTGGCGAGATCGGCGGCGCTGGGGCCTTTGTGCCAATAGGCCATCACCATGGCTGTTGAGGTGGGGCTGCACCAGACCTCGCCACCACCGCCGTAAGCGGGGTATTCGCCGGCGTGGATTTCTTGCGAATATTGGGGAACGGGGAGGTCGACTGTGTGCGTCATAGTCGTGGCGCTAGTCGTGGGCGGTGCGCCGGTAAGATTGGAGGTAGTCGCGCCGATCTGGTACACCATGGGTCGCGCGGTGCCAGTGCTATGGAGTATTTCGCGCAGGCGGTAGGCGGTGGGTTGGCCGTTGTCGCCGGCTACGTACGTGTCGGTGTAGATGGTGCCGTCGGCGTCAGATTGGTCATTGATGCTGGTGCGCTGGATGGTGGAGGCGTCGGACGCCCATTGGCCCATTTGATACCATTGGCTCCAGTGGCCACCCGCCCGCACGCTTAAACGGGTTTCGATCCAGGTGCCTGTGGGAGTGGAGGCTTGCCATGAACTTACCAGATCACCGACGGCGGCGGATTCGTAGACGGGCGAGGTCCAGCTGCCGGTTTTGCTGCCGGGTCGCAAGGTGAGGCCTGGCCGGCCCTGCGAGATACTAAACTGCGCGCCGGTATCAAATTCGCCTCTGAGCAGGCTTGAGCCGTTCCAGGCATGGAACGTGACGGGTGATGTATTGGTAGCCGTGGTTGGTGCGGCTGATGCGAGCGGGACGGCCATCATGGTGGCGGCAGCAAGCATGAGGCTACTGTGTTTGAATCTTTTCATAGGACTCCTACCTTAACGTTGCTCACTATATGGAGAACAGTGCTTAGAAGCAGCTGATTTTTTGGCAGATCCGGGTGGGTTGCCTGGCGAATTATTACCAGATTTGTATCTTGATTTAGGGAGGTGTATCTGAATGCGCCCCACCCGGCCGTGCTGCGATGAGCTGGCCGGGTGGGGCTTGTCGCTGTCGGGTGCCTCAAGGGTGGCGTTGGCGCCACTGCTCGGCGGTGATGGCGTAGCGGATGAGCCGGCGCACGTCGCCGGGCGGGGACTCCAGTTCAACAAGGGGTTGGCCGTCGTAGGTGAGGCCCAGACGGCGGGCGACGGCGATGCTGGGTACGTTGTCTGGCTCGCAGAGGGCGCGGATTTCTCGGTAGCCGAGCTCGGTGAAGAGGTGTCGCATCAGCGTTTCGCCGGCGCGGGTGACGAGGCCGAAGCCCTGCCAGAGTGGCGCCAGGACGTAGCTGAATTGGGCGCGGCGGGTGTCTGGCTCGAGCCGTACGCCGAAACGGCCGACAAGCCGGCCCTGCACCCAGATGCCGTGCGTGAGGCTGGTGCCGGCTGCGAGCCGCTCGAGGACAGCCTCGATTTCAATGGCGACCTGCTGGAGCGTGCCCAGATCGGTGTTGATGTACGTGTCGTACTGAGCGAAGTACGTGCGGTGGGCCTGGATGAGTTTGAAAAACTCAGGGACATCCTCCAGCTGGATGACGCGCAGTACGGCGTTCATGCCGGGGTCGAGGGGGATCGAGCTAGGGAGAGCGCGTGCGGGCATGGCCGGTCCTCTCTGGTGGGGAACAACGAAACGATCGTCGTGCCTAGTGTGGAGGCTGGGTCATGAGACGTCAAGCGAAGCGCTATTGCGATGAGCCGCCGGGTCGAAAGAGGTTGACGAAGGGCGAAAAAATGAAGTCCATCACGTTGTGGCCGAAGCCGGTGGCCCAGATAATGCCGATCATGACGAGCAGGACGGACAGGATTTTGTAGATGCCGTAGGTGGAACCGGAGCCGGTGTAGCGCTCGAGAAAGTCGAGCGGGCCGGTGACGTTGTGGATCCAGAAGGTGAATTTGATGCCCAAAATGCCGAGGGCAACCATGCTAAGCCCGATAAGGAGGCCGGAGAGGGTAAACATAAGCATATTATAGCATTCGCGGGGTGCCTAGCGGGTGGTTTTGATTTGTGGGCATAATAGGGCTATGGAATTATTGGTTGATTTGCATGTTCACTCGCATTATTCTCGGGCGACGAGCCGCGATAGTACGCTGGAAGGGCTGTACCGGTGGGGGAAAATCAAGGGGATTTCGGTGATTGGGACCGGGGATTTTACGCACCCGGAGTGGTTTTTGGAGCTGCGCGATAAGCTGGTGCCGGCGGAGGCGGGGTTGTTTGCGTTGCGGGAGGAATTGGCCGCGCCGATAGACGCGGAATTGCCGGAGAGCGTACGCGGGAACGTAATCCGGTTTGTGCCGAGCGTGGAGATTAGCACGATTTACTCGCGGGGTGGCAAGGTGCGGAAGGTGCATCAGCTGGTGATAGTGCCGAGTTTTGAGGCGGTGGGGCGGATTAACGCGCGGCTGGAGCGGATTGGGAATTTGAAGGCGGATGGGCGGCCGATTTTGGGCTTGGATTCGCGAGAATTGTTGCGACTGGTGCTGGAGGAGGAGTCGCGGGCATTGTATGTGCCGGCGCATATCTGGACGCCGTGGTTTGCGGTGTTTGGGTCGAAGAGCGGATTTGACTCGCTGGAGGAGGCGTACGGGGAGCTGGCGGGCGAGGTGCGGGCGGTGGAGACGGGGCTTTCGAGCGATCCGAGCATGAACTGGCGGGTGGCGAATTTGGACGGGCGGGCGATTATTTCGAACTCGGACGCGCATTCGCCCGGGAAGCTGGGGCGGGAGGCGACGGTGGTGCGCTCGGAGTTGAGCTTTGAGGCCGTGATGGGGGCGATGAAGACGAATGATGAACGGCTGGTGGGCACGATTGAGTTTTTTCCCCAGGAGGGCAAGTATCACTACGATGGGCACCGGGTGTGTGGGGTGCGGTTTACGCCGGAGGAGACGCGGGCACACGGCGGGATGTGCCCGAAATGCGGGAAGCCGCTGGTGGTGGGTGTGGATTATCGAGTGGGTGAGCTGGCGGCGCCGGAGCGTCCGGAAGGGTACGAGCCGGTGGGCGCGAAGCAGGTGGAGTATATTATTCCGCTGGGGGAGGTGCTGGCGGAGTTGCGCGGGGTGAAGGGCGCGAGCGGCCGGGCGGTGGTGGAGGAATACCACCGGCTGATACGGGCGCTGGGACCGGAGTTTGGGATTTTGCGCGGGCTGCCGGTGGAGCAGATACGGGCGGTGAGCCGGCCGGTGGCGGAGGCGGTGGAGCGCATGCGCCGTCGTGATGTGTATTTGGAGCCGGGGTATGACGGCGTGTTTGGGGTGGTGAAAGTGTTTCGCGATGGGGCGGAGCGGGCGGAGACGCTGGACCAGTTGAGTTTGCTGTAGGGGGCCAGCCGATCCGGAGTGGGCCCGGATCGGCTGGCGGTAAGAGAGGCGGCGTGGTGGTGGCGTTAGCCGGCGATCGACTTGACGAAGCTGGCCAGCTCGTTGGCCGCCGTCTCGATGCCCTGGAACGCGGAGTTGATTACGCCGCCGGCGTCATTGGGCGAGCTGAGGACGAAAAACACCACGAAAGCGATACCGATCCAAGTGAGTGCTTTTTTGGCATTCACAGCCACGGTCTCCTCTGTGCGAACTGTGCTCCGAAAGGAGCCCCACTCGGGTGAGCGGGAAATACTATTGTGTTGCTTTTTTGGGATGAGCGCAAGGTTTGATCGGTGGATAGGGTGCTTGTGGGAGCGGTCGGATCTTTGTGCTGGAGATCCGACCGCTCCTGGCCGCCTAGCGGGGTTATCTTGTCAGGCGGGGTGGTTGTAGTCGGCGATTACGGCGGCGACGGGTTTGGGCTCCTTGCGTGCCGTGAAAATGCCGAAGGCGCTCGGTGGGTCGTCGGTGAGCGCGTACCAGTAGAGGGCTGTAATGTAGTTGTGCTCCGGAGTGGCGAGCAGGTTCATGGCGGCTCGTAGGATGGGGGCCTGCTTAGGGGTCTGGTCGCTGCCGATCTCGGTGATGAAGATCGGAATGTCTGCTCCACCTTGGCTTACCAGGTAGTCGCGGACGAGGTACATCTGGCCCCAGCCGTTGTTGCCGCTGCGTCCCTGGCGCGGCAGGTTCGGGGTGGTGTAGGGATGTACCGATACGGCGTCATAGGTGCCCTTGCCCCCGGCTTGGTCGACGGCTGCCAGGTACCGGTCGGGACGATTGGGGTCGTTGCTGGCTTGGGGAGGAAAATCGGCTCCGTATACGAGATAGGCGTTCCGAGCCTGCTTGCGGGCCTCCCGAAGCATGTTGGCGTAGAGCGCTGGGCCGATCTTTCGCTGCGCTTCGTTCCAGAGCTGAAGCTTGGGCGAGAAGTTCTTGTATCGTGACCACAGAGCGCCGACGAAGCGGCCGAAGTCGGCGGCGCCTTGGTTTTGGCCGGCGTGGCCTGGCTTGCCTGGAGCGCAATGCGGGTTTTTGGCGCGACGGCTGCACGCGGGATCGCCGGTTTCCCAGCTCGGCGCGTAGGCCACGAGTAGCAGGGCGCTGATGTTGTGCTCGGCCAGACCCCGCATGGCGAGGTCGAGGTCGCTCCAGTCGTAGCGGCAGCTGCTGGTCTCGATGAGGTACCACGGCACATCGAACCTGACTTCGGTGATGTGCTCGCGTGCGAGAAGATCCAGCCGCTTGGTGATTTCCTGGCTGGTCTGCTTCACGAAGTACGTGCCGATCCCGACCGTCTTGACATTGTGGCCGACGCCAGAGGGAGGTGCGGATACCTTCCATGGCGCGGCGAGGGCTGCTGGCGCCGGGCAAGCGTTGTTGTCGTCCGGCGGAATCGTGGTGGTGCTGCAGCCGGCGAGGAGGCCGGCGGCTGCCACCGTTACGGCAAGCCTTGCTTGCTAGTAGGGGGCGGGTGGACCTGGGCATTGGGCTCCCTTCGGAGCGGTTCGAGGGCGGTTCTTGGTACGCGAATAGGTGCTTCGCGTGTCCCACAAATTAGTTATAGCATGTTGAAGGTTCGGCAAATGTTAGGCCAGGGCGATGATGGCTACGCCTACTATCATGGCTGCAGCCGCGCCCTTCTCTAGCCGAGTGAGGCGCTCGTGGAACATGAATGAACCGAGCAGGGCCGAAATGAGCGCCGTGGAGTTGCTGAGGGCGGCCACGATGCCAACGTTGAAGTAGCGGACGCCGAGGGTGAAGGCGACGGTGCCGGTGCAAATTAACGCCGCGTTGAGGATTACCGGAGTCCGGAGAGCGTCGCGCAGCGGGATGGGGCGGCGCGACAGCCAGAGATGGACGCCGGCGGCTACGGTGACGCCGATTTCCACCAGCAAGGCCGATAGCCAGGGACCGAGGGTTGTGGTGACGGACACGAGAAAGAAATAGAACAGCCCCCAGCCGACGGTGGCAATGAGAGCGTAGGGGATGCCGCTGGAGCGTTGGAGCAGGTTGGATTGCCGCCAGTTTTTGAAATCCACTGAGACGGCGACATTGGCTACGATGATGACTACAATCGCCACCCATTGGAGGGTGTGAATACTGGTATGGAGAAATATGTACGCGAGCAAGACGGTGATGAGTGGCGAGGTGCCGGCAATGGGGGCGACGATGCCGAGACGGCTGATCTTGATGCCGTGAGTGAAGGCTAATACCGGGAGGTACCCGGCTACTCCGAGGGCGACGGTGGCGAGCATTACAACCCAGCTGTGAGGTTGCATAAGGCTTGGGAGAGCCGCAATCGTCAAAATTGCGACAATGGTTAAGCCGCGCAAAAACAGTGTTTGGGCGGCTCCGAGGCTCTTCGAAAGGGGTTGTGAATATGCATTGGCAAATCCGTAGGCGAGCATGGAGATGAGCCCAAGGGCTATGGAGAGGGGCAGGATCATACCGCTAGTATAGCGGATAGGCGGGCTCTAGCTGCGATCGCGTCCTCAGTTGATAATGGCATCTTTATCTATACCCAATTCGTCAGCTAGCTTCAAAAAGCTATTGTGCAAGGAATTTAACTGATTCGTTGTACTATATTTGGTAACCTTTTCCCGGTATAGCCTCCTTAGAAAAGCCTGCAGTTCCGCCGGTATTTCTTTTGGACCCGGGGCGCCACCTAAGGCGTACAAGTCACTAATGGTTTCGAGAATCTCTCGAGCCAAGCCATGAGATGGGTAGCCACCCTCAATTTTCTCGGTTTCGTGGCTCAACCCAGATACTACCTGGGCGACAGCGACAGCGCTATCATACCCAATCGCTTCCAGATGCTCGCGTACTTCCGGCTGGGCGTTCGCGTCGCCTGCTATCGAGTTGAGACAGCGTAGCTCGAGGGAGCCCGCTTCAAGGCCACCTCGCTCGATAGTTGTCTTAATTCTTTGCGCCAAGGGTAATACTATTGATTGAACAGCCTCGAATGCCTTCACTGGGCTTGCTGTTGAGCCGGGATAGTCGCTTATGAATGCGTAGGTGGCCAAATTCCCAGCCGGCGTATCGCGTCCGATGAGTTTGCCAAGGAGCTCGACATTCCCCATGGCAGCCACCGACTTGAGCCTTGTACGGATAGGGCTGTCGGGCTGCATTGCGGCATCCAATACGAATGCCTCGGCATCTATTAAATTCGCTACCGCATCAGGTTCGGACGCCTCATTATCTAGGCGTGCCTCTATGTCCCTTACTGCGGTTTGAGCCGCCCCTGCTATATCTGGATTTCCCATAATCTCAAGGCTGAATGGCTTTGAGGCCTTTGCCCACGTACTAGCCTGGTGAAGCGTGGCACCATATTCAGCTCCAGCTGTCGGCTCGCTTGCTTGATTTTGCCCAATTGCTGTTAATTGACTCATGGACCAAGACTTATAGGCATTGAAATCGGTGAATTCCACTTGCGCCGTGGGCGCTTCAGTATCCGAGTGCCTTGGTTCTCGTGGAGTCGTTTGATCTATAAAGCGCTTGTGCAGGATGGCCTCTGCATTTGCGGGTAGTTCGCCGGTCCAACGCGCGCGCATCCATTCAGAGTTGGAGAGTCCCAGTTCCCGTGCCTCACTAGCGTCAAATTCGGGTGATGGACCTATCCCTTCGGGCATGCGACATAGCTTTCATTCGTACGAGGATTATATCAGATGAGAGCCTTGTGACTGGTTAATCAAAGATTCAAATACAAGGGAAGCTTATTCGTCAAATTGACGATTAGTCCTAAGCTCATTTCCGCGTGCGGACAGTTGACCGTAGAAGGCCAACCAGGGCCGCCGCTCCCCAGAGCAAGGCGAGCCAGGGTAATTCGGCTGGTAGGTGGTTCCATTTGAAGAAGAGCCAGGGTCCGAGCGTAAAGATGATGAGGGCGGTGATTAGCCGCTTCAAGAAGACTGATCGATGAAGGAGCGTTCGCGGGTCAAGCGGCTGAGGGTGCTGGTATTCGTCAATGGTTCGGACGAGTCCGGCCGCACCTAGAAAACTTAGGCCGTAAATCCACACTGAAGAACCTCTATCGCCGGTCGGCAGGAGTGTGACTCCACTTAAATACGCTAACAGCATCACCCATCCGGTTCGATTGAACATCCGGTAGGCGGACAATATGACTTTGCGGGGAGTGGAAGAGGAGCTGCTCATAGGGGTTTGCTAATCGCGGCGCCCGTCTGTGGATCGAGTTGCCATAAATGCTTCTTTCGTGGGTCAAATAATGTCGTGTACCCTGCTTTTGACTCGGCCCTGATTGCTCTAGCCATGCCAATCCCAATAGCGATGAGCGCCAGCCCGCCGCTTATCCCGATGACTGCAAAGACTATCATGATCGGCCATCGCAGGGGGTTTCCGCCCAATATCCAGGCGGCGGCCGGAACGCCGAGTAGCTCGAGCAAGCAGATTGGCAGATCTATCATTTGATATTTCATCCATGAGAGAGCTGCGTGTCCGGAGATGAGCTGAGGAGGGCTGTCCGCGGTTAATTTACCTGCTACAAAACGATACGGGCAAGTGCAACGAGAGCAATTGCTGCCCAAAACCCATTTAAGACAACAGATTGCTTGACTCCTTTTAGCGCCGAAATTGCGATTATTCCAGCCGCTCCGGTTAGATTCAGCAACTGATAGAGTGCACTGTCTGCTGCAACTATCTTGAAACTTACCAACGCGTAAGCCAGTACAATGGCGACGGTGCCATACCAGCCAGCAAATTCGATAAGCTTCCGGTTCATGACAAAAGTATACTACGTTGGGGCAAGCAACTTAAAAACGGCTCCTGGAAGCCGTTTTTGTTGATAAATCCTTGGTGGAGCATGCCGGGCTCGAACCGGCCACCTCCTGCTTGCAAAGCAGGCGCTCTACCAAATGAGCTAATGCCCCAGGGAAACGAACTGGCGCCTAGCGCGTATTGCGGTGTCGAGTCTTGCGCTCCTCGCTCAACGTACGGCTGAGTACGTTTCACTCCGGTGCTCGCCTCTCCTTGCACTACCCACTAGGCGCCAGTTCGTAATAGGGAAAATTAAAATTGCATGGTGGGCTTGGCAGGACTCGAACCTGCGACCTCGTCATTATCAGTGACGCGCTCTAACCAGCTGAGCTACAAGCCCGCGAGGGCAATGATGGTACGATTAACTTCAATATTTAAGCATAATTTGGTGATGCGAGCAAGTGATGTGGTGGCATAAAAGTCATTGGGCGATTTTATGAACGAGAATCTGGTTCTTAGGTGATGCGGGGTTGGAATTTTTGTGAATATTGACGAAAAGGCATAACCGGCGTACGATAATATTCCAAGGACGTCAGGGGCGTCCCAGTACTCTCAAAGTCTCCCGAGAATTTCGGGACCTAGTCCGAAAGGGCGTGATTGCATGACGATGGTCGAGCCACATCGGGCCTTCGTTGGTGCAGAGTCAGTCCCGGCTCAGCCGGAAAAGGTGAGCCTGCCGGCGAACCTGTGGGCAGCCGTGTGCAGCGCACTCAATGGTCCGGCGACGGGTCGCGAGGAGCTGGCGGATCGCATCAGGCGGTTGCTCGATGACTGCTCACTGCGAAGCAGGGTAACGATGGCAGAAGCCATCATTTACCGGACGGCGCCGGGCTATCTGGATGCCAAGGACGAGCTTCGTTCCCTGCAATGCCAGCTCAGCGATCTCGAGCGGCTCCAGGGGGAGGTCATGCCGGTGGTGATCCAGCTTCTTTCGGCTGGTGTTCTGGCGCCCGGTTCCCGGGGTATCGAGAAAGGCCCCGCGTGGCCTACGCCTTTACCTCCCGTCTGACGTTTGTCTCCATTGCTTCGGTACCGCCTGGTGTGGCGGCGGGCAGGAACACTGTCCGCCGCCAGGGGTTGGGCGGCAAGTCCGCGTCTGATGTCTGCCTGCCCATTTGGTTTAACCAAGTGGGCGTGTTTCGTTTTTGGGGTGGGATTGAAAGGGGTCCGGCCGTCATGACGACGGCCGGACCGGACGGACGGGTCAGGGCTGAGCTGGGTGCAGCAGGTATCGGCGTAGCATGAGGACGCCGAGGCCGGCCAGGACGAGGTAGGCCACACCGGAAACGCACAGGGCGCCGAGTAACGAGCGGTCGGCGATGATTCCGAGTGGCCAGACGAGGGCGGCGTAGACGAGATTTTCGCCCATGGTGCGCACGGACGAAAACGTGGCCAGCCGGTCGGGTCGGACGAGGCGCCGGATGCGGTCGGCGTTGAGCGGGTACTGAGCGGCCCGGACGTAGTAAAACGCCAGGATTAGCGCAATGGTGAGTGGTGACGGGGCGAGCACCGACAGGAGCGCGTAGGTGGCGGTGGTGATGACCACGAGATCTCGGCAATCGCGCCATAGCCCCGGCTTGGCGGGGCTTGTGAGCTGGTCGCGCCGGCGCCGGCGTTCGGCCAGACGCCGAGAGGGTTCGAGTGATGCCAGGAGCCCCGCCCATAGCAGACCCGACCACACCGCGCCGATGTGGGCTGCCCCGAAGTATGGCTGAGTGAGCCACACCATGGTGTGGGTGGCGCTGCCGATGGCCATGGCAAACCACAATTGCCACCAGAGTGCGCGGTTGTTCCAGCATTCGGCGAGGGTGGCGCGCAGGTCGCTCCAGCCGGCTGTCGACCTACGGGCCCGAGGCGGTTCTTCGTGTAGCCGGAAGGCCTCGGCGGTCAACCAGGCATATACGAGAACCTGCAGGACCATGGGTGTGCGCAGGTCGGCATGGACGAAGTACACGAGGCCAAAGGCGGTGAGGGCACCGATGGCTTCCACGCCGCCCTCGATGCCCATCAAAGTGCTTTGATAACGGTGATAGGCGTCCTCGGCTTGAGCGGCATGGCCGGAGGCTTCGAGGCTGTCGTTGGCCAGCGAGTCGTCGGCGCCGCTGATGAAGGCGGCTCCGATGGCAATGAGGATCTGGGCCGCCACGAAGACCGCGAAGCCGCCGCCGGCGGCATAGAGCACGAATCCCATGAGGCAGCTCAGGCCGCCGATGATGATGCTGCGTTGCCGGCCGAAGGTGTCGGCGAAGTAGCCGGTGGGAACGAGCGTGAGCGCGGCCGCGAGCCCGGCGATGGCTTGGAGGGCCGTGATTTGGCTGAGGCTGAGCTGATTTTGCCTGAGCCACGGGACGGCGTAGCCAACGAACGGGCTGACGGAGTTCAGGCCGCGGATCTTTTGGAGCAGGCGGAGGTTGCGGACATGTGGATTCAACGGGCACCAGGCCTTCGAAGGCGGGTTCGAACTTCGGGACCGGGCTACTATAATATGCCTTAGACATTTTTGGAATGCTTGCGCGGTCGGAGCGGAGGAGGGACAATTTGGGCTAGAAGGAGCCACGCCATGAAGATTACGAAATTGGGTCACGCTTGTTTAGTGGTGGAAGAAGGGGAGGCCCAGATTTTGATCGACCCGGGGGCATACTCGCAGGGATTCGAAGGCCTGCGTGAGCTTGATGCGGTGCTTGTAACGCATCAGCATGCGGATCATGTGACGCCGGAAGCGTTGGCTAAGATTCGGCAAAATAATCCGGGGATCGCGGTGTACGCGGATGAGGGGACGGTGGAGGTAATGGCCGGCCGCGGAGATGTGGACGTGAAGCCGGTGCACGCCGGGGAAGAATTTGACGTGGCGGGCGTGAAGGTGAAGGTGTTTGGGAGCGACCATGCGGTGATCCACCCGACGATTCCGGGAATTGAGAATGTGGGCTATATGATAGCGGCGCGGTTTTTCTACCCGGGTGACAATTTTACTCAGCCCGGAGACCCGGTGGAGGTGTTGGCGCTGCCGTTTGGGGCGCCCTGGCTGAAGGTGAGTGAGGTTATTGACTACGTGATGGCGGTGAAGCCGCTGGTGGCGATTCCGGTGCACGACGCGGTGCTGGCGATACCGCAGATGAATGTGGCGATTGTGAAGCGGTTTACGGACCCGGCGAGCATCGAGCTGCGGGTGGTGGAGAACGGGACGACGACCGAGGTTTAAGCCGCCGCCGGTTTGATGTTGGCGTTTTGATTGAAGAGGTTCTCGGGATCGTACGCGGCTTTGACGGTGGCCAGGCGAGCGTAGGTGGCGGGCGGATAGGCGGCGGCTACGCTGGCGGTGTCGACTGCGGTTTGGAAATTAATGTAGGCGCCGTGGGCGAAGGGCTGTAGGGGGAGCCAGGCGGCTTGGCTGATACGTCGGGCCTCGGCGTCGGTGGTGGCGGTGGGTACGAGTGACGCTGCCATGATGAATGCCTCGTACTCGCGATGGGCAAAGGCTGTGGCTTCGGGGCTGACCCGGGCAACGGCGCCATCGAGGCTGCGGATTTGCACAATGGGGGTGCCCGGCTTGCCGTAGGCGGCGGCGATGACTGCTATGACATCGTCGCTGAGGGTTTTGATGAAGCCGTCTTGGGTGGTAGCTCTGAAATCCGCCGACGGCGGCTTGGCGTCCTCGAGCATCTCGTGATACGGCTTCTTTTGGATGGTTTGGTGCTGGAGCGTGCCAAGTTCGAGGAGGGGCTTGATGGCGTGGTTGGCCCCAGCTTCGTCTTCACCGCCGTAGCAGATGCCGAGCATGATCTGGGGTGGCATTTGGGGGCCGAAGCCGGGCATGATGGTGAGGGTGGAATTGAGCTCTTCGGGGGCGATGCGCAGGTAGGCGGCCCAGCCTTGCAATACTTGTTTCATTTCGGCGACGGGGTAGGTGGCCAGGCCGCCGACGATGGTGATGAGTGGGTGGGCGCGGAAGTCGAACGACGTGACGACGCCAAAATTGCCGCCACCGCCGCGGATGGCCCAAAACAAATCGGGGTACTCGGTGGCGCTGACGCGCAAGCTGCGGCCGTCGGCGGTGACGATTTGGGCGGCTTCGAGGCTGTCGATGGCCAGGCCGTATTTGCGGACTAGCCAGCCGATGCCGCCGCCGAGCGTGAGGCCCCCGACGCCGACGGAATTGGTGTCGCCGGACGAGAGGCCGAGGCCGCGAGTGCCGAGCTCGGCGGCTACCGCGCCCCATTTGGCGCCGCCGCCGATGCGGACTAGGTGTTGTCGCGGATCGAGGATTTCTATTTGGCTGAGCGGCGAGAGGTCGATGACGAGGCCGCCGTTGTTGGTGGAGAGTCCGCTGAAGCTGTGGCCGCCGCAGCGCACAGATAAGGTGAGGGTGTGGTCGCGGGCAAATTTAATAGCGCTAGCGACATCTTCATCGCTGGCACATTGGACAATAACGGCTGGGCTGCCGGTGTGATTGAAGCCGCGACGCAGCTGGGCGTATTGGGGGGAGGTGGGCAGGACAACCTGGCCTTTGATACGGTCTTTCAATGGAGCTAGTGTTTGTTCGTTCATGATGTGGTTCGCCTTACGTTCGTATTTGGTTTGATTTTAGCAGTTTTGAGATTGATTTTGGGGTGGACAATAATGGCTTGGGTTGGCCCGCCCTCGCTGGTGTGCGAGGGACGGGCCGGCCGCACTGCGGCCACAGGTTCGTGGCTGCAGTGCGGGGTGCCACCTACGCGTAGGTGGCGGTGATGGTGCCCGTGCCGGGGGCGACGAGGGCGACCGAGGTGCCGTCGATGGTCTGGACCGAGAACGGCAGCGTGGTGGTGCCACGCTTGATGCCGGTGAGGGTCTTGGTGCCGTACTTCACCGGGAGTGTCATCAGCAGGTTGGTCGCGGAGTTCGCGACCGCGAAGCTGATGGTGGAAGCGGCGTACGTGGGGTTGGCCACGCCCGTCGCCGCCCGGGCCGTCATGAAGGCCTGGGCCTGAGCCGCGGAGATCACCGGGATGTCGGCAGCGGCTGCCGTTGCCCACACGTTGTTGTACAACGTGGTGGACTCGGGCCAGCCGTCCTCGTGGGCCAGGGCGGTGAAGTACCCGCGGAAGCCCAGCGGACCGGTGGCGTTTGCCACCAGATCGTCGAGCTTGTCGATCTGTCCGGTGTTCTCGTCCGTGACCTGGGTCAGGAACTGATTCACCCCGGACAGCACACCGTTCGCATCGGTGTATTGCATCGGGATCGCCGAACTGCCGAGGTTGCACGGTCCGGTGGTCGGGATGTACTCCGCCGGCCAGCACGAGGTGCTGGTGTCGGCGGTGAGCCCGCTCGCTCGCTCCGCCTGGGCGGCGGTGTTGTACGAGTCGGTGCCCGGCCATGCGTAGCAGTGGGTTCGGGTCGAGGTGGGCGGGTGGGCCCCCGTGGTGAGGGGGTACTGGGCCGTCAGCCCGGCCATGGTGGCGGTCACGAGCGACGTGGCGTCGGCCAGGCTGGTGGCCTGGGCGCAGTTGCCGCTGCTCGTGGCGATGTGGGGACCGATCTCGGCCCCGTTGTCGGTCGCGGTCTTGAGGGCCGCGTCGGTGATGCTGGTGTTCGGGTAGAGGTAGGTCGTGTCGCGAGCACACGTCCAGGCCGCTACCGTGCAGCCGGCTGGGCTGTGGTTGGCGACGAGGTCGTTGTATCGTATCGGCCCGCCGGAGTGGTTATCGGCGGTGAGGATGACCGCGGCGTCGATGCGGCCGCCCGCGTGCCCGGTAGTGCCGGGATACGACGGGAACAGCCACTTGCTCGGCGCCGGGAACTTCCCGGTCTGCTGGATCTGGTTGCCCAGGAGCCGCAGCTGCAGATCGGCCTGGGGTACCGCGACCTTGTTGGGGTTGAGGTAGTCCTGGAACCGGTCGACGAGCCGCGGGACGACCGTGGCGGTGTTGAGCTGCGAGACGCCGGTGGCGCCCACCAGGGCTGGATTGCCGAAGCGGGTGTAGGCCACGGACTTGCTGAGGTCGAACAACCAGGCCGAAGCGAGGCTGGCGCCCGTTCCCACCGGCCTCGCTGTAACCGCGGGGAAGGTGGTGGGGGTGCTGGCGTCGCTCCAGATGGTGGCGACGGCGCGCGTTCCCGAAAGGAGCGCGTGCTTGTCGGCCACGCCGTGGTACTGCAACGGCTGGGGGTCGTTGCCGAGACCGGGCGCTTGGGTGGTGTCGATGCCCACGTACGCGTCGGGCAGGATGCCCGTGCGCGGGCCGAGCCCCAACAGGGTGTTGAGGTTCTCCTTCGGCCTCATCGCGATGAAGTGGTTGCCGGACGTTCCGGTCAGCCAGTTGTTCACCAACGTGATCTGCGCGCTCGTGAGGAGCACGCCGTCACCCAGAACCACGGTGTGGTACGGGGTGAGCACGCTGGCGGTCGTGAGGTTGGCGGCGTCGGTGCGCGTGCAGGTGTAGCCCTGGGTGGGCAACAGTGCGTCGCAGACGTCGTCGGTCCACGCGTTGGTGGGGTCGGTCAGCACGAGCACCGAGCCCGCGCCCACTGTGCCGGTCCGCGGGGCGGGCTGGGTGGTGGACTGCGTGCCGGTGGTGCTGAACGTGACGTCGACGCCGTAGTCGCCATCGGCGGTACCCTTGAGGGGCACCGTGGCGGCGGCCGCGTAGGTGTAGACGCCGTTGTTGCCGGCCGGTGCCGACAGCGGCGGGTTGGACATGCCGCTGCCGAGGTCGGCCGCGTAGGCGTAGTTGCCGCCTGCCGACCAGTTGCTCACGATGTACGTGACGCCGGCCTCGATCGGCACCGGGTTGGTCAGGACCAAGTCCTGCCAGCCGGAGGCGGTTTCGACGTAGGTGCCCGATGCCAGCAACGAGTGCTGAACATTGGTAGCCCACAGCGAGCCGATGTGCACACCGGTGTTGCCGGCGCCCTTGTAGAAGCGCAGGCCGGTGATGTACCCGGAGGTACTGCTGGTGAACTTCATGCCGGTGGCCACGGCGCTGGCGTCGTGGACGTTCGGCGTGGTGGGCAGCCAGGCGTCGGCGTGCACGTGCGTGCCCGACGGGGGTGGCGGCGGCGGAGCTGAGGCGCCCGGCGTGTAGACCGGGTCGACCCAGTAGTTGCTGCCGCTGGTGGTGTTGGCCGGGAACGCGCTGGTGGCGCCGCTGACGGTGGGGTACTTGTAGAGCCCGTTTCCGCCGACGGTGCCGCTGGCTGGTTCGGTCAGATCGCCGGCCGCGCTGGTCTTGGCGCTGTTGAGGTTGCCAGGATTGCTGGGACCATCATAGGCGTATTGACCATGCGGGGCGAGGTACGACACCACGTAAGTGGTGCCGGCCGTGACGTTGACGGGCGCCAGGGCGCCGCCGGGGGTGGTGAAGTTGACGGTCTGCCAGCCGGTGCTGGCGAGTCCCGTCACGCTGCCGGTGGCGAGGAGGGTTCCGCTGCTCGTCCACAGGTGGACGTAGTAGGTCCCCGTCGCGTCGGCGAGGTGGTAGAAGTGGCCACCGTCGAAGGTTCCGGTGGTGGCCGGGACGACCTTGGCCCCCACCTCCACAGCGGCGGTGTCGGGCAGGTAGCCGGCCGTGGTGGGGACGTTGGCGGCGGTGTAGATGGTCTCGGTCGTGGCCGCGTGCGCAGCCGGGATGGACAGCCCCAGAGTGCCAAGTGCGAGAACTAACAACGCCGCAAAGCGTCGCCCCGCACGAGCCCCCCTGGAGGACCGTCGTGTTGACGAGTTCGTCGTCATGGACAGGCCTTCCTTTGTCAAGGTGGAAACGCGCCGTCGGGTTGACGGCACTACTGCAATTATGACCTTTTTGTTGAATTTGGTCAAATTTTGTGAAATTTGCTCTTGATTTATCGATAAACACCCCATTTGTGGTTGTTTGCAAAAACCCCTTGACCAGCCTCGTTGCATCTGATAATCTGATTGAGTTACTTCGAGGGCTCATATGAGTAGACAGTTAGGTTTAAGCGGAGAAACCCACTAGAACTATCAACTGTCTTTTATCATGTGGGCTCCGCAGAATCGCAAGGGTTTCGCGGAGTAGTTTTTTTGAAAACCGAAGATGAATGGGTAAGGTCGAGCGTCGCAAGACGTGAGATCATACAAACAATTTCACCATTTTCGAAACCACCGCCGAGGTGGCTAGAAATGGCGACTAGCAGCTGCAAACTGCTAGTCAAACATGGTTCCGTGGTAGTTCCTTAAGCTATCATGGGCCAACGTAAGAAAGTTACTTAAGGGCACATGACGGATGCCTTGACGTAAAGTACCGATGAAGGACGTAGAAGGCTGCGATAAGCCTCGGGGAGCTGTCAATCAAGCTTTGATCCGGGGATTTCCGAATGGGGCAACCCAGCCGTGGTTATACGCGGTTACCATTACCTGAATCTATAGGGTAGTAGGAGGGTACGCTGTGAACTGAAACATCTAAGTAGCAGCAGGAATAGAGAGAAACCTCAATTCCCTGAGTAGCGGCGAGCGAAATGGGAAGAGCCAAAACTTATTTAACTTTCGCAAGTTTACTTGCGAATAAGCTGACAGGCGAATGTTAAATAGGGGTTGTGAGATTACAGATGACCAATAAGGAGCGTTTTAGGTTTACCTAGAGCGGTCCTTATTGCGACGGAGGCGCTGTCTACGCGCCGGTAAGGTTAGAAAGTTAAAGGTTAGTGGAACAAGCCGGAATGCTTGGCCAAAGAGGGTGAAAGCCCCGTACGCGAAAATCTTTAGCCCTTATATCTGTTTTCTCGAGTAAGCCGGGACACGTGAAACCCTGGCCGAATCCGGAAGGACCACCTTCCAAGGCTAAATATACTTTACGATCGATAGCGAACAAGTACCGTGAGGGAAAGGCGAAAAGAACCCCGGAAGGGGAGTGAAATAGAACCTGAAATCATGTGCCTACAATGAGTCGGAGCTGCGCTCTTCACTGAAAGTGAGAGTGGCATGTTCGCAGACAGCCGCACGAGTCCTACCAAGTTCCAGGTAGGTGCGTGGCGGCAGCTACAATATCTGCGCAATATGCTGCGCTCGTCGTTAGTGATGAGCGTGGTGACGGCGTGCTTTTTGTAGAACGATCCAGCGAGTTAATTTTGTGTGCGTTAGGTTAAGTCAAATGACGGAGCCGTAGTGAAAGCGAGCCTTAATAGGGCGACATAGTACATAGGATTAGACCCGAAACCGGGTGACCTAACCATGGGCAGGTTGAAGCGTAGGTAAAACTACGTGGAGGACCGAACCAGGGAGTGTTGCAAAACTCTTGGATGACCTGTGGTTAGCGGAGAAATTCCAATCGAACTCGGAGATAGCTGGTTCTCCTCGAAATAGCTTTAGGGCTAGCGTCTATAACTACCTCCTGGGGGTAGAGCTCTGTTTAGGTAATGGTCGGCAACGATACTGATCCTTGGCAAACTGCGAATACCGGGAGAGATTACATAGGCAGTCAGAACGGCGGGGCTAAGCTCGTCGCTCAAAAGGGAAACAGCCCAGATCGCCATCTAAGGCCCCCAAGTCTACGCTAAGTGGGAAACGATGTGGAGACGCATAAACAACCAGGATGTTGGCTTAGAAGCAGCCATGCATTTAAAGAGTGCGTAACAGCTCACTGGTCAATTGTGATTCTGCGCGGAAAATATACCGGGGCTAAGCGTAGCGCCGAAGATGCGAATGTGCACCGCAAGGTGTACGTGGTAGAGGAGCGTTCCTCGGGCAGTGAAGTCAGCTTGGAAAGGCTGGTGGAGCGCGGGGAAGTGAGAATGCTGGAATAAGTAACTTTAAGCAGGGTGAGAATCCCTGCCACCGTAAGAGCAAGGTTTCCTGGGCCACGATTATCGTCCCAGGGTTAGTCGGGCCTAAGCCGAGGCGAATAGCGTAGGCGATGGACAACGGGTTGATATTCCCGTACCGGCGATGTTGTTCCTCCACATGACGCGGCATGGTAATCAGAGCGGATTTTCGGCTATATCCGTCTAAGCAGGTAGTCTGTAGCAATACAGGTGAGACGCGAATGAAAGCCCCTTACAGGGTGATTCTGGTGAGCCAAGCTGACAGGAAAAGTAGTGGAGTTAATAGGCATAGCCGCCCGTACCGCAAACCGACTCCGGTGCTCGGGTCGAGTAGACCAAGGTGTACGAGAGAACCCTCGTTAAGGAACTCGGCAATACAGCGACCGTAACTTCGGGATAAGGTCTGCCTCCTTCGGGAGGCCGCAGCAAAAGAGCCCATGCAACTGTTTATCAAAAACACAGGTCTGTGCTAAATCGAAAGATGATGTATACGGACTGACGCCTGCCCGGTGCTGGAAGGTTAAGTGGAGAGGTGCAAGCTTTGAAATGAAGCCCCAGTAAACGGCGGCAGTAACTATAACTGTCCTAAGGTAGCGAAATTCCTTGTCGGGTAAGTTCCGACCCGCACGAATGGCGTAATGATATGGGCACTGTCTCAACGAGGGACTCGGTGAAATTGCAATAGCGGTAAAGATGCCGTTTACCCGCACCAAGACGGAAAGACCCCATGGAGCTTTACTACAACTTGGCATTGGGCCAGGTTGAAGCTTGTGTAGTATAGGTGGGAGGCTTTGAAGCCAGAGCGCTAGCTCTGGTGGAGCCGCAATGTGAAATACCACCCTTGCTTCAATTTTGTCCTAACCAGTACCGCAATTTGCGCGGGAGGCTGGCAAGACAAATGCGAATGCTAGTAAAAGCGAAATATGGATGATCTTTTATCTATAACGAGAACTAACGTTCTCATGTTTTACAAGCAACTACTTGTCTTGTTGGACTTCCTCACGCACAAATTCCGGTACTGGAACAGTGTCTGGTGGGTAGTTTAACTGGGGCGGTTGCCTCCCAAAGAGTAACGGAGGCGTTCAAAGGTTGGCTAGGTACGGATGGAAATCGTATCGATAGTGCAAACGCATAAGCCAGCTTGACTGTGAGGCCTACAAGCCGAGCAGGTACGAAAGTAGGAGTTAGTGATCCGCTGCAAATCTAGAATGTGGAATCTGCAGCGCTCAACGGATAAAAGCTACCCTGGGGATAACAGGCTTATAGCGCCCAATAGTTCACATAGACGGCGCTGTTTGGCACCTCGATGTCGGCTCGTCCCATCCTGGGGGGGAAGCACCTCCCAAGGGTTTGGCTGTTCGCCAATTAAAGGGGTACGCGAGCTGGGTTCAGAACGTCGTGAGACAGTTCGGTCCCTATCTGGTGTGGGCGTAAGGAAATTTGAGAGGATTGGCTCCTAGTACGAGAGGACCGGAGTGAACGAACCTCTGGTGTATCGATTGTTCTGCCAAGGGCATTGTCGAGTAGCTAAGTTCGGTCAAGATAAGCGCTGAAAGCATATAAGCGCGAAACTTACCTCAAGATGAGATTTCCCCATTAGACCCCAGAAAGACTATCTGGTTGATAGGCACTAGGTGTACGCGTAGCAATACGTTTAGCCGAGGTGTACTAATCGGTCGATTGACTTTTTTACACTTTCTCTTTAGCCTTACGCAATTCTGGCTAACGAGAGAGTAAATGTTTGACTAGCAGTTTGTAGCCTCTAGTAGGCAAAATCCATTCATCTTCGACACATCTGGCGCTCCCGTAAGAGCGCCGATCCGGCATCCAGTGCACGCCTATGGCCTCGCACGTATGCCAGACCGGTGCTTTTAGCGCGGGGGATACACTGGTTCCCATCTCGAACACCAAAGTTAAGACCCGCTGCGGCGATGATACTCCTCTGGGGGAAAGTAGCACGGTGCCGGATTATCACAAAACTCTGCGAAAGCGGAGTTTTGTGCGTTTTGATCAGCCATTCCCTTGGATGGCTTTTGGTGTTTGGAGCTTTTGGTGTTGCAGTGGGGAAATTATGGTACCATAAGAATAATTATGTTGAGTCCAGCCCCATTATCTTAAGGGAGCCCGCTACATATGAATCGCCAGGTTTCGCAACTCATAAAACCTCTTCGCGGGTTGTCGCGTGTTCGGATGTCGGTGTTTGCTGGACTTACGGCCGTGGTGGGGATTGTGGTGGTCGTAGCGATATTCGCGGCCGGCACGTTTAGTGCCTTCGAGCCCGAGAACGGGACCTTGAGTGGCGGGGCGACGGTGGTGACGGCGTCGGGAGCGTCGGGCGGGCACGCAGTGCAGTTTGGAGTGGGTGCTACGCCGACTCCCACTCCCACCCCAACGCCCGCTCCCACTCCCACGGCCACACCGGTGGGGGGTGGTCCCACGGGTTGGCCGAACGCTTCCAATGTGGGGCTGCTCGTGAGCACCACGAGGACTATGGGCGGCGTCGGTATTGATGATCCGTCGTGGTTTTCGAGCAACGGTTTCTCCGGCGCCGGTACCCAGGCCAATCCCTACCTAGTCGACCGCGTTACCTTTACGAGCAAAGTTACGTTGGGATGTGGCTGCGGCGGCTCGGCGCTTGGGGGCAAGTATGTGAAGTTTACGAACAGCCGTTTTTACGGTGATGGCAGTAATCCCACGCCCGACGACAGCCGCGTATTGTTTATCCAAGACGATGGGCCATTCGTGACCGTCCAAGACTCAACGCTGGGGCCGAACACGCCGATTTTGGCCTCAGGCGGCACGGCTTATGGCTCAGACAAGGCTATTTTGAGCTACGTGCCGTTTACCGCTGTGCGCAACAATATCTACGGCGCCAACGTGCTGATTGGGTTTGAGATTGAATCCAATGAGGGTACGACTTTGATCCAAGATAATTTCCTGCACGATATCTGGTCTTGCTGCAGTGATCATACCGATATTTTGAACGGAAACTTCCGGGCTAGCCACATCAATATTCAGCACAATTACCTTGATGGTATCCGGGTGGGGAATAGCTATGTAGTAAACGGCATCGGTATTTACAATGACAATGGCGGCTGCGAGGGTTGTGCCACGATTACTGACTGGACGATCAATAATAACTACTTCGATCGCTCGCAGACGATGATTTTGGCCACGAACAGTACGACTAAGTTCACAAACCCGTTTGTGGTGACGAATAACACGTTTATTGCCAACCATGCCACCTCGGTGTTTGTGGGCCGTACGCCGAGCGTGCAGAGTGGGAATGTGAACCAAAATGGCAGTGCTTTAAGCCTGTAATTAATTGTTAGGAGACGCTGAGTCCGTATGAGATTTATCAAGAACCGCCAGAATTTTTCCCGCCGCCGGTTGACGATTTATATGGGTGCTTTGACTATCACGGGGATCGTGGTGGTGGTAGCGATCTTTGCGGCGGGGACGTTTAGCGCCTTTGAGCCCGAGAACGGCACGCTCAGCGGCAGCGCTGCGGTGGTGACGGCGTCGGGGGCCTCGGGTGGTCAGGCGGTGCAATTTGGGTCGGGGGCGACTGGTGGCGGTGGCGCGCCGGGGGTGGCGGTGGCGAGCTTCTCGCCGAATTATTGGGCGCAGTGGAGCCATGGGCCGAGCACGGACCCGAATTGGTTTCCGATCGGCGTGTTTGATAATGATCCGTATTGGAACGACGATGATGTGAAGGCGGCCAACATTAATACATACGTGGGGCTGTACGATTTTGGCGGTCAGTATTCGCACTATGTGACGCAGGGTTTGGTGCCGCACAATAGCTATGCGTTTGCGGGTGAGGGCTCGGATGCGGTTAACATTATGAACGACGCGACGGGTGGCGCGCATATTCAGGGCTACCAGCCGGCGGATGAAGCGGAGATGAAAGGTTATGATCCGGCTGATATTCAGGGTTGGGTGAACGACATTCGGGTGCATGATACCAGCCGGCCGGTGTTTGTGGGCTACGGCAAGGGATTGTCGCTGCCGCAGCCGCAGGCCAACATATGGCTCAATGGGCACCAGCCGTCGGAATATTGTGCGGTGCCGGATGTGGTGGCGGCGGACTTTTATGGTCCGCAGGACCCGCAAAACTTTGGTTATGCGAACGCGTACAATGGGCCGACTGGCCAGTTTGTGTACGGCAAGACCATTGACCTGATGCGGGCGGCGTGCGGGCCGGCTAAGCCGGTGTGGCACTATGTGGAGGCCGAGAAGGTGAACGCTCCGAGCGATCAGGGTGGGAATTTGCCAGCGCCGACGCCGTTGCAGATCCAGCAGAATGCGTGGCTGGGGATCATTCACGGGGCGAATGGGCTGATCTACTTCTGCCACGACTTTGGCAACCAGAGCGCAGGAGATTGGGATACGAAGTGCCTGCACGATCCACCGCGCACCGCGGCGATCACGCAGATGAACACCTGGCTGAAATCGTATGCGGCGGTGCTCAACAGTCCCACGCGCGGCAATGCGGTGACGGTGAGTGGTAATACCACCAAGGTCACGACGCTGGTGAAGTATTTGAACGGGTTTGCGTACATCTTTGCGATCGCCGACGGCGACGAGACGCACGTGAATAGTGGCTCGACCAGTGCGACCTTCACGGTGGACAAGCTCACCAATGCGACGGTGCAGCTGCCGAACGAGAGTCGCACGCTCACCGCTACGGGCGGGAAGTTTACGGACACCTTTACGCCTTTCCAGTGGCATGTCTATAAAATCGCAATGTAGAGCCGCTCCTTGGCGTAGGTGAGAGAAAATTTTTATGGCTTGGTGAAGGACGTTTTTCGGCCCTGATAATGGTTGTGTTTAAGGCTTGATACGGAGTAAAATAGGCGTAACCAGTAAGTGGTGAGATGGATCCAGAAGAAAGACCAAATATGTCAGCGCCGGTTTCGCCCGTTGTTGGCCAAAGTGAATTGAAACCACCGCGTCGCAATTATCCCTGGCGTGGATTGGTAGTTGTGGTGGTGATTTTGGTGCTGCTGAGCGCGGTCGGGTACGCGATGGTGAACATCATCGGCAACCAGCCGGGAGGCGTGCAGGCGACGCCCACACCTTCGCCGCAACCGGGGGTGACGGCGGCTGAGAAGGCGGCGTTGGGTGACAAAAACACGCTGGGTCCCACGCAGATTGATGCGAGCGGTCTGACAGCGCTGCAGGCCGACATTGGGACCTTGCTGGCCAAGGCGATTCAGGTGACGGGTGACGTGCAAGTGCAGGTGAACCTGGCGGTGGGCGGCAACGGTACTTTTGGGGGCAACGTGCAGGCGGCGAATTTTGTGGGCAATGGCTCGCAGCTGACGAATGTGAATGCGGCATTGCTCAATGGCCAGCCGGGATCGTACTACGCGGGGCTAGCGGCCGCGGCGGGCAATCCGAATGCGGCGCTGCGCAACGCCGCCAATACGTTTACCGCGGCGAATACGTTTACGGGGACGGTGGATGCTGCGGGTGGACTGTCGGCGGCGAATGTGACGGTGACGGGTAGTTCGAATTTGGGCGCCACCACGATCGCGAGCCTGACGCTGGGCACCGCCTTGCCAGTGCCTCAAGGCGGTACGGGCCTGACGAACGTGCCGGCCGGCGGGGTGTTGTACGGTCAGGGCGCGGGCGCGCTGGGCGTGGCGACTTCGGGCGGGGCGGGATTGTGCTTGATTTCGACCGTGGGCGGCGCCACGTGGGGGGCTTGCGCGGGCGGCGGTGCGGCGGTGGCCTCGCTCGACGGCCTCACGGGTGCACTGACGCTGGCGAATTCGAGCGGCGTGGGGACGACGGTGACGATCGACGACGCCACCACCGGTGCCAAGGGCATCGCGAGCTTTAATGCGGCCAACTTCAGCGTGGCGAGCGGCGTGGTGAACACGATTCAGAATATTTCGGTATCAAGCAGTCCGACGTTTGCGGCGTTGTCGTTGACGAGTGCGCTGAATGTGTCCAACGGCGGCACGGGATTGAACACTTTGACGCTTGGTGGCGTGCTGGTGGGCAATGGTGCCGGCGCGGTGAACCCGGTGGTGGCTGGGGGTGCTGGGCTGTGCTTGATCTCGAACGTGGGTGCACCGAGCTTCCAAGCTTGCCCGGGCGGCGGCGCGGTGACGAGCGTGAACGGCCAATCGGGAGCGGTGACGGTGGCCAACGCGAGCGGCGCCGGCGGAACGGTGACGATCAACGATGCGACGACGGCGGCGAAGGGCATCGCGAGCTTCAGCGCCACGAACTTTTCGGCTGCTGCAGGGGCGGTAAACACTATTCAGAATATCAATACGGGAGCGAGTCCGACGTTTGCGGGGATAAATACGAATGCGATCACGCCATCGTCGGCGCTGACGGTAGGCTCGACCACCCAATCGCTGACGCTGCAGGGCTCGAACACGACGATTACGGAAACGAATGGCGCCAATGTGGCGCAGCTGACGTTTGCGGCGCCCACGGCCAACGTGACCTACCAGCTGCAGACGGCGGCGGCCGGTACCTACGACGTGTGTACCACGGCCGGCAACTGCGTGGGCGTGGGTGGCAGCGTGTCGACGTCGGGCGGCTCGGCCAATGTGATTCCCAAGTACACCTCGACTACGGCGATTGGACCGTCATTGCTCACCGACAACGGCACGTTGGTGACGGTGGGTGGCAATTTGTCGGTGACGGGCACCGTGACGCTGAGTGCGGCCTTGCCGGTGGGCCAGGGCGGCACGGGAGCGCTGAGTCTGACGGCCAACGGTGTGCTGCTTGGTAACGGCACGAGCCCGATCTCGGCGATTACGGGTTCGGCCGGGGATTGTTTGGTGGCTACGGCCGGGGCGCCAGTGTTCCAGGCTTGCCCGGGTGGCGGGAGCGCGGTGACGAGCGTGAATAGCCAAACCGGCGCGGTCACGATCGCCAACGCGAGCGGGGCGGGCGGTACGGTGACGATTGATAACGCCACTACCGCAGCCAAGGGTATCGCCAGCTTCAACCCTACCAACTTCACGGTGACGAGCGGGGCGGTGAATACGATTCAGAATATTAATACTACGGCGGCGCCGACCTTTGGGCAGCTGACGCTGACATCGAGCCAGGCGGCGGCTGCGATGCTCGTGATTAATAATACGAACGTTGGTGCGAGTGGTAATTTGATCGACGCGCAGCTGGGCGGCAGCAGCAAATTCAGTGTGAACCCGGCGGGGAATTTGACGGCGGCGGGAACGATTACTTCGGGGGTGATTAACGGGCAGACGATTAGTTCGGCCGCTAACTTCACGGGCAGCGTGGGGGTGGGTACGACACTGGGGGTTTCGGGGCTGGCGACGCTATCGGGCGGCGCGACGGTGACGGGTACGCTCACGGCCAACACGATCACGCCGAGCGCGGCGTTTACGGCCGGCGCGACGGGGCAGCAATTTACGCTGCAGGGCAACGCGTCGAGCACGATTACGGCGACCAACGCGGGCAACACCACGGCGGTGCAGTTTCAGACACCCACGGCCAACGTGAACTATCGGTTCTTGACGGCGGCGGCCGGTACCTACGACGTGTGTACCACGGCTGGCAATTGCTCGGGCGTGGGCGGCGGCGTGACGAGCCCGGGCGGTACTACCAATAAGCTGGCGAAGTTTACGGCTGGTACGACGATTGCCGACTCAAGTATTTCGGACACGGGCAGCAGTGTGACGCTCACTCCGGGATCGAACGGCACGGCAGTGTTTCAGGTGCAGAATGCGGCGGGGCGGAGTTTGCTCAACGTAGACACCTCGGGTAGTCTCGTGACGCTGGGCAACATTACCTCGACGCTGGGCCAGGGGGTGGCGGGGAGCTTGGTGTTTGCCGACGGCACCAACGACAACTTTGGTCTAACGATCAACACGGCTACGCTCACGGGCAGTCACACGATCACGCTGCCGAATGCGAGCGGGACGTTCGCGGTGTCGGCTGCGGGCCCGCTCAATCTGAGCGCGGCGGGTAATTTGACCTGCCCGACGTGTTTGACGAGCGGCGGCGGGGGCGGTGGTGTGGCGGCGGTGGACAGCGTGGACGGCCTGACGGGTGCGCTGACGCTGGCGAATTCGAGCGGCGTGGGCACCACGATTACGATCGATAATGCTACCACCGCGGCTAAAGGCATCGCGAGCTTTAACGCTACCAACTTCACGGTGACGAGCGGGGCGGTGAACGCGGTGCAGAACATCAACTCAACGGCAGCGCCGACATTTGGGCAGCTGACGCTGACGTCGAGCCAGGCCTCGAACGCGATGCTCGTGATTAACAATACGAATGTGGGGGCGTCGGGAAACTTGATCGACGCGCAGCTCAATGGGAGCAGTAAATTCAGTGTGAATCCGGCGGGCAATTTGACCACGGCCGGCACTATTACCTCGGGGCTCATCAATGGGCAGACGATTTCGTCGAGCGCCAACTTCACGGGAACGCTGGCGGCGACGGGGCTGGCGAGCCTCAACGGCGGCGCGAACGTGACGGGCACGCTGGGCGCCAACACGATTACGCCGTCGGCGGCGCTGACGATTGGCGCGACGGGCCAGCAATTTACGATGCAGGGCAATGCCAGCTCGGCGATTACCGCGACCAATGGCGGCAACACGACGACGGTGAACTTCCAGACGCCTACGGCGGCGGTGAGCTACCGGTTTGCGACCGCGGCGGCGGGTAGCTACGACGTGTGTACGACCGCGGGCAACTGTACTGGTGTGGGGTCGGTAACGAGTGTGAACGGCCAGACCGGCGTGGTAACGATCGCCAACGCTTCGGGTGCGGGTGGTACGGTGACGATTGACAACGCCACGACCGCCGCCAAGGGTATCGCTAGTTTCAACGCCACGAACTTAACCGTGACGAGCGGGGCGGTAAATACGATCCAGGATATTGCTACGACCGCGACGCCCACTTTTAACTCGCTGACGTTGCAAAATACGGCGGGGCTGACGCTGGGGGTGTCGTCGAGCGTGCAGGGGAGCCTGAAGTTTTTCGATGGTTCGTCGAGCTCGCAGCTGACGGTGAACGCGACGTCGGTGGGCGCCAACCGGACGGTGTCGCTCAATGCTGGTTCGCTGAGCGCCAACCGGGCATACACGCTACCGGATGCTACCGGCACGCTGTGTTTGCAGAGTTCGGCTAGCTGTGGGTTTGCGCCGGCCTCGGGTTCGGCCAATTACATTCAAAACCAAGCCGGCAGCGACCAATCGGCCGATTTCCGGATAACGGGCACTGGCCGCGCCAATACTTCGATCGTGACACCGCTGCTGGATACGGCCAGCGCCGTGGCGCTTAATGTGGGTGCGACGTCTACGGTGATTAACCTCAACCAGAACGTGAGTGCCAGCGGCACCTTGGCCGTCACGGGCAACACGACGCTCACGGGCGATATTGCGGTCAACGGCGGCGATATCACCTCGAGCGGCGCGCTCAACGTGACGCCGGGCGGAACACTGACGGTGGGAGCGACGGCGCAAACGTTGACGCTTCAGGGTAGTGCTTCAACCAAATTGACGGCGACTAATGCCGGCAGCACCACGTCGTTGATTTTCCAGACGCCGACGGCCAATGTGAACTACCGTCTTTTGACGGCTGCTGCCGGGACCTACGATATTTGTACCTCGGCTAATAACTGTGCCGGGGCTAGCACTACCCTGCAAAATGCCTACGACAACTCATCGAGCCCGGCTGACATTACCTTGGCAAACGGTAAAAACCTCACCGTTACGGCGGCCGATACGGCTACTGATCCTAGCATGTTGATCAATTTGCAGTGTGTGACCTCGTGCTCGACGAACGGTCGATTTGCGATTCAGAGTACGGGTACGGACGTGTTTAAGATTAGTCCGAATGGAGGGGCGGCCTTGTTCCAGAACAAATCTGACTCGACGGCGGCTTTCGAGATTCAGAATGCGGCGGGTACTACGACGCTCCTATCGGCCAACACTACGAACGGCCGGCTGGCTATCGGTACCTCCACCTCCGGCGCTGGAGCGCTGCTGACGGTGGGGGGCGCGATTGATCTGAGCGGTAGCCAGACGACCACCTTTACGACGCCGGGGAGCGCTAACGTGGCGACCAAAATTAACATTCCGGTGTACTCGGTGGGTGGCGGTAGCCAGGTGATCGCGCTGGGGCTGGCTTCGGGCTCGGCCGGCTCAGCGCGCGGTATTTTGGTGGCCGACGCGAGGACTTCTACTCACCAGTCGTCGATTTCGGTGTTGTCGGTGGATGAATCGGATGTCTTTGGTATCGGCTGGGATGGGGGGAGTGGTACGGGCTTCCTGAAGACCGAAGCCGGCAGCATCGGCATTCGCGAGGGCAATAAAGATATCGCCCAGTTCCTCAACAATTACAATGTGGGAATTGGTGCTACGGGCGGTAGTATTTCGGCACGGCTGACGGTGGCTGACGGCAATCCGCCGCCATTGACCAGCGGCAATGGGGCGGCGGCGAATGAAATTATGAAAGTGAACGGCGGCAAGGGCGGCACCACGAGCGGCACCACAGGCCAGACCGGCGGCGTCGGGGGCATCATTGAGCTCTTTGCTGGGGACGGCGGCGATGCGCCGGCGGGTTCGGCTAATGGCAATGGCGGTTCGGTGGCAATTCAGGGTGGCGCTCCGGGCAGTGGTTTGGGGACTGCGGCCAACTTCGGTAATGTGTATCTGGCTCCGAGCGGCGGTAAGGTGGGTATTGCCATGAGCACGGCCAGTACGCCGGCGGCCGATCTGTCGTTTGGCCGCGGCGCTACGCGCAGCATCGCGGTGGAGGCGGCGCTGTCGGGCAATAATGGTGACGGCTTAACGATTCAGGCGGGTTCGGGAACGGGCACCAACAAAAACGGCGGCGACCTTTTGCTGCAGGGTGGCAACCGGACCGGCACGGGGACGCCTGGCAATGTGATTGTAAAGCCGCAGACCAATAGCATTACGGCCTTCCAGGTCCAAAGTGCTTCGGCCACCCCCGTCCTCGACGTTGATACCACCAACGGGCGCGTGGGTATTGGCAACGCCGCGCCGACGCATGCCCTGGATGTGACCGGAGCCGGTTTCTTTAAGTTTACCGGTGACGCGCTGGAAGTGCAGGATGGCGGGGGCCTGTCGGAATTCCTGGTGGATACTTCTAACGATCGGGTCTACATCGGTAATCGTACCCCTGACACGGTGGGTGCCCTCCTGATAACGGATAGTAAAACCAGCGCCGGTGATCCTGCGGGCGTCAACGGGGGTATGTATTACAACTCAAATAGTGGTAAGTTCCGCTGCTATGAAGCCAATGCCTGGAAGGATTGTCTCAATGGCTTTAATACGGTCACGAAGCTTACCGACCAGGCGGCTACGCAAAGCTCTACGACGATGCAAGATGATAGTGTCTTAACCTTCCCGGTGAGCACTAGCAGCCCGTATACCTTTACGGCTTGGATACCGGTGGATGACTCTAATGCTAGCGCCGATCTTAAATACACCTTTACGACGCCGGCCGGCGCGACGCTGAATATTATGTCTACGCGCTATGCCTCGGCTACTACCAACACTATTTGCAACATCACGGCTTCGGCTACGGCTTGCAGTGAAACTGGGGTAAACATTACGAATATGTTTGTCAAAGTCGAAGGCTACGTGGCGACGGCGGGTACAGCCGGCAATGTGACGTTCCAGTTTGCTCAGGATACCTCTACCGCGGCGTCGTTCCCGGTGGTAAAAGCGGGAGCGACGCTGAGCTGGCACGCCAACTAGAGGCTAGGTTTGTCTTAGGATTTTTTGAGGCCCATTATGATGAGCTTCATATCATTTTCGCTTAGGCTGGACGAGCTGGGCGATACGATTACCCAGCTTTCTCCGGCCACGAGGCTGCCGAAGACCGTTTGCCGGGCTTTTCCGATGGCGGCTTGTCCGTTGGAAGTGATAAATTGCGTGGCGTCCGATAGCCCTTGCTTGTAAAACGTATCGTAATCGAAGGTGGGGGGTCGGCGCTGCACGGTGAACGAAATGTGATCGGCGTGGGGGCCGTTGGCAGAGAAAACTACAATGCCATGTTGGGAGTCAAACGAGGTTTTGTCGATCGAGAATCCTTGGGGTAAGGCGGTGGGGTAAAATAGCTGAAAGCTCACACTCTCGCTGATGTTGGTTGGAATCATTGACGGGGGGTGGAGAGCACGCCAGGCCCCCACAGCGGCGAGACCGGTGCCGCCGCCGATGAGGATGGTGATGATCAAAAACCTCCACCAAGGCCCTGGCCGGGTGTCGCGGGGTAGTCTCATATGCTCAATCTAGAGCATCGGGTGGGCGCCCGCAAGGGCTGTGAGTGGTTCGGATTGCCGGTGTGAAAACAAAATCCTTGCATTTCGCGGGCAGGCCACCTATCGTGGAGCTTAAGTATTATAAAAAGCGAATAATCTAGATTATGGGTGAGTTTTGAGTAAGACGACAAAAGTGCTGAGACAAGCCAGGCCGTTTAATGTGGCGCTGGCTGGTTTGGTGACGGTGGCGGTAGTGGCAGTTGGTTTTTATGTGGTGGCGACGCGGGCGGCGAGCGGGGCGGCAACGCTGTCGGTGGTGCCGTCGGGGGCGATCGTGAATAACGGCACGGTTTTTACGGTGAACGTGCGAGAAAATAGTGGAGCGGCCACGGTTAACGCCGTGCAGGCTAATCTGACCTATCCGACGGCCGGGCTTGAGCTGGTGAGCATCGATGCCTCGGGCTCGGCGTTTCCGCTCGAGGCTCAATCGACCGGCGGGAGCGGCAGCATCACGCTGGCGCGAGCGACCAACGGTGGTCAGCCGCCGGTGTCGGGTGATCAGCTGGTGGCGACCTTGACCTTCAAGAGCCTCATGACGACCGGCTCGGCGGCGCTGACGTTTGTGGCGGGCTCGGCGGTGGTGTCGAGTGTTGACAGTACCGCGTTGACGCTGACGACGGTGAACGGTACGTACGTGCCCGACACGACGGCACCGACGATTCCGGCGGGTTTGCAGGTGACGGGTAAAACTGGTACGAGTATTGCTACGAGCTGGAACGCGGCTACCGACAACCTGGCAGTGGTGGCCTACAACCTCTATCGCGACAATGTGAAGATTGCCTCTCCCGCTACGACGAGCTTCAACGATACCGGCCTCGTGATGGGAACCACGCACACCTACGCGGTGACGGCGGTGGACGCGGCGGGCAATGAATCGGCGAAGTCGAGCACGGTGAGCGCCACCACGCCCGACACGACGGCGCCCTCGGTGCCCACGGGCCTCTCGGCCTCGCCGCTGGCGTATGATCAGGTGCGGCTGACGTGGACGGCCTCCACCGATGCCGGTGGTTCGGGGCTGGCGGGGTACAAGATCTATCGCAACGGTGGCGCTACCTCGGTGGGCGCGGCGGTCACGACGACCTTTACGGATACGGGACTCAATGGCAGCACACAGTATAGCTACACAATTACGGCCTACGACGGTGCGGGTAACGAGAGCGCCAAGACTACGGCCGTGAACGCGACGACGCCGGCGCAGCCAGACACTACGCCCCCGACCACGCCGACCAACTTCCGCACCACGGCCACCACGCTGAGCTCGATTAACCTGGCCTGGACGGCCTCGACGGATGCGGTAGGCGTGACGGGTTATCAGATTAGCCGCGATGGGGTGGTGGTAGCTTCGCCTACCGGCACGACCTTCTCGGACACCGGTCTGACCTACGGTACGACCTACGCGTACACGGTGAAGGCCAAAGACGCGGCTGGCAACCTGTCGGCGGCGGCTACCTTGAGCGCCTCGACCTTGCCACTGAAGGTAGGTGATATCAATCTCGACAATCAGGTGAACGTATTCGACCTCAGTATTTTGCTGAGCCACTGGAATATGACGGGGGTGTCGGGTGACTTAAACCACGACAACCAGATCAACATTTTCGACCTCTCGCTGTTGTTATCAAATTGGGGAAAGTAGACTTGTGGTCTTCGGAGAGATAAAAAGGCCTTGTAAACATAACTACTTTGTAGTTTGATTGGAGTACGTGATGATGTTATCAAACCTCTCTAGCTTGCGTCGCCGGATCACAACTGTGATTGCGGGTCTTGTGTTGGCCGTGACGGGGGCGGTCTGGAGCCCGGTGGGCAATACGGTGGAAGCGGCCTGTACGGCGTTGCCGACCGATAAGGGTACGGTAACGATGACCGTGGCGGTGCCCTCGACTGGCACGTATCGGGTGTGGTCGCGGATATTTGCGCAAAATACCACCGACAACTCGTTTTTGATGCAGGCCGATCAAACCTACTGCAACATTTCGGTCGGTGGCGGATCGGCGATCGCGCCGAGCACCTGGACATGGGTGGATTATCAAAACGGAAGCACGAGCACTAAGGTAACCATGGACCTGACGACTGGCAACCATACCTTTGTGCTGGCGGGGCAAGATCCGAGTGTGATGGTTGACCGCGTGATTTTGACCACCGACACGTCGTGTACTCCCACGGGAACGGGCGACAATTGCGCTACGCTGCCGGCGACGGCGACGCTCACGGGGGCTTCGGACGGCCAAACCCTGACGGGTGGAGTGCCGGTGGGGGCGACGGTGGCCAACGCCAGCGGAGTGACCAAGGTGGACTTCTACATCGACAATACGCTCTTTAACAGCGATACCATCTCACCGTATTGCATGACGGGCACCGGGGCGAGCTGTGGTAATGTTGATACAACCCAGATCTCGAATGGCGCACACGTTTTGAAAGTTACTGTGACCTATGCGGGCGGCACGCTGAATGCTACGGCCAACGTGACGATATCGAACACGAATCCAACCACCAAGCCGGGTGACGTGAACCACGACAACTCGGTGAATATCTTCGACCTGTCGATCTTGCTCGGTAAATGGAGTACGACTGACGCGAATGCCGACTTAAACCACAGTGGTAATGTAGATGTATTCGACCTGAGTATCTTGCTATCACACTGGGGATCATAAAAGATGAGGAGTACCCTGATGACCAACCGATCTTCTGAATCTTTACTGCAGGCGCCGAGCCGGGTGAGCAAGGCTTTCGCGACCCTGCTGATGGCCGTAGTGGTAGTGACGGGCTTTTATGTGGTGGCGCAGACGCGGGCCGATAGCCATCAGTTGTATCTGAGCCCGGCCAACGGAACGGTGCTTCAGGATAATACCGTGGACGTGGCGGTGCGGATGGATTCGGGCACTGACCCTGTGAATGCCGTACAGGCAAATTTGACGTATGATCCAGCAAAATTTCAGTTTATGAGCATTAGCTCGGCCGGTACGGCTTTCCCGCTGGAGGCCCAGAGCACGGGCGGTGGTGGCACGGTGACGATTGCGCGGGCCACGAACGGGGGCGGCTCGCCGGCAGTGGGAGACCAGCTGGTGGCGACGGTGACCTTTAAGGCCCTTGCGAGTTCAGGCACAGCCGACGTGGTGATTGCGAGTGGTTCGGCGGTGGTGCGAAGTACTGATAACGCCGATATTTTGCAGTCGAGCGGCGACGCCAGCTTTACCTTGGCCGCCGGACCGACGCCGACGCCCACACCAACCCCGACTCCTACGCCGACGGCGACGCCCACGCCCACCCCGGGTGCGACGCCTACACCCACCCCAACCCCGACGCCGACCCCTACACCCACGCCGGCTCCTGGCGCCGCCAACCTGTACCTGAGCCCCTCGAGCGGTACGGTGGGTGTGGGTGCTGATCTGGTCTTCGATATTCGGGAAGACTCGGGAGCGACCGACGTGAACGCGGTCCAGGCGAACTTCGATTACAATACTGCGTACTTTGAATTTGTATCGATCACGGCCGATAAGAGTGATTTTGGCTTGCAGGCGGCGGAATCTGGCGACAACGGCCAGATTCGGGTGGCTCGGGGCACGAATGCGGGTAGTCCGGCGGTGTCTGGCGCGCGCGTGGTGGCAACGGTGACGCTCAGGCCACTCATGCCGGGTACGTGGAGCGTGACGCCGGCGGGTGGTTCGGCGGTGGTGCGAGCATCTGACGCGGTTAATATTCTCACCGGCGCTACCGGCGGCAGCTTCACGGTTAGCGGCATGCCAGGTGGTGTGACGGCGACCCCGGCGCCGGCGACCCCGGCGCCCGTTCCGGTATCGGTGACGGGTAGCAAGAAGCCGATTCCGGTGGCCAAGACGATCACTGTGAAGACGCCGGCGTTGCCGCAGACTACCGCCGTTAGCTATGAGGTAGACGGCGAGAATGCCAATAGTACGATTGACACCACGAAGCTCGATGACGGGACTCACACTATTACGGCGACGGCGAAGGATGCCAACGGCAATACGTCGCAGGTGCAGCAAAAGGTGGCGGTGCAAAATCATGGCACGCAATTTACCGGCGTGTTGGCGGCAGCTGGCAAGGCGGCGCCGTGGGCGGGACTCGGCTTGCTCGTGATCGTGGGTGGAATCGTGGGATACTCGGTGTATCACCGTCGTCGGATGAGTTCGATGCTGGGACGGGGCACGTCGGCAGCGCCTACCACCGAGGCTTTGGGCGGCAACGTCTACTTGCCAGAAGATGATACCAAGAAGTAGCCATCTGGTTGCGCCGGCCCGAATGATGCGGATGGTGGTGTGGGCCCTTGGTGTTGGGGTGGGCCTCGTGGCGGCTAGTTGGGCGATGGGTCTCGGCCCGCGTGCGGCCGAGGCGGCGTGTTCGCCGCTGCCGTCGGGCAAGGGCACTGTGAGCATGTCGATCGTGACGGCGACGGCGGCGAGCTACCGGGTGTGGGTACGGGTGCTGGCGCCGACGACGGCGGCCAAAAGTTTTTATGTACAGATTGCGGATGGGAGTTTGTGCCAGGCTACTATGGGTGGCGCGGCGCTTCCGGCCAACACCTGGACCTGGGTGGATTACCAGGGCGGTGCAGTGGCCAACAAGGTGAACGTGACGCTGTCGGTGGCTAGTCACGCCGTGGTTTTGGCCGGCGTAGATGACGGTCTGCAGGTGGATAAAGTGCTCTTGCTGTCGGATGCGGCTTGCGTGCCGGCGGGCGATGGCACCAACTGCATGCAAGAGAGTTCACCTACGCCCGTCTCGGGTGGTAGCAGTGGGACGCCGTCGCCATCGGCATCACCGGTGAGCAATAAGATTTCGATCGCGATTCCGGCTGGCATTATGCATGCAACCTGCCGTATTGATGGCAAGCTTGTGGATTGTGCGGCGGTAGACACCACGAAGCTCAGTGACGGTACTCATACGGTAGAAATTGTGGGGACGGATGCGAATGGTAAGCCGGTGACCAAAACGACCACCATTCAGGTCAAAAATCATCGCGCGGGGTGGTTCGGGTGGCCGCTGGCTGTGGCGCTGGCGACGGCGGGGCTAGCGGGTGTAGGCGGCGGGTTGTTGTATCTGAACCGCCGGGTGGGTTGGCCGAGTCGGTTATGGCAGGCAGCGGAGCCGGTAGAGCGCGACAGCGGCGGCTGAGGCGACATTTAGCGACTCTTTTTGGCCGAGCATGGGTATTTCGAGTATGGTGGAGGCTTGAGCAAGCAGTTCGCGGCTGAGGCCTTCGACCTCGTTGCCCACTACTAGGGCGAGGCGGCGGCTGGAGGGCACGAAGCTAAAGAGGTTCAGCGACGTCTCAGCTTGTTCGAGCATGATGATGGTGAAGCCGTTATGCTTGGCTTCGGAAATGGCAGTGAGCGTATCGGGACGGTGCCGGACCGGTATGGTGAGCTCGGCGCCCAGAGCGGTCTTGGCAATGGCCCGGGTGTTGCTTGCTATGACATGAGGTGGCCGCGAGTCGCCGGTGGCTTGGCGGGGGTAAGGGGTGTATCCGCAGGCGTAGACGCATTCTACGGCGGTGGCGTCGGCGGTGCGCAGGATTGCCCCGACATTGCCGGCCCCGCGGAGATCGCTCAAGATGAGCTGTAGGGTAAAATCGTTCATTGTTCCTAAGTGTACCAGCTTCCTAACTATTGACAGCATAAGCCCTTTGTGCTAGAGTACGTATCGCTAGTAGTTATTTAAGCTATTCTACCAAGACAGTTATGCCAGTATGCAGGCTTTTTGGCGGATAGGCTAAAGTAGTTACCGAGCGAATTTGAGAGAATTCGAAAACTAATGAGAGGAGAGTAGCCATGGCAGGTACCCAGAGTGGTGGCCGCAAAGCCGCCGCGACCAACAAACAGCGCTACGGTCTCAACTTTTACGAGCAGATTGGCCGCAAAGGCGGTAAAATTTCTCGCGGAGGAGGCTTTGCGACCAACCGCAGTCTCGCCGTAGAGGCTGGTCGTAAAGGCGGTAAGGCTTCGCGCCGTACCAAGACCAACGCCGATATCGCCGCGTAACTTTTGCGCAATGACCAAAGAGGACCCTTCGGGGTCTTTTTTGGTGTGCGGTGATGGTGCGCTTTCAAGAAATGGCCTGATACTTATCGTGAAATTACCTCCCATTTGGGTAGTACCCCAAAAGGAGGTAAAATGGCGCTATGAATACGCCAGATTTGCCGAGGCCAATGAATCCGGCTGAGTTTTATGCGCTGTTGGCGCTGAGTCGTGGCGATACGTATGGGTATGCGCTGAAGGCGATTATGCGAAATGATTCTTTGGGGGGTGTGGTGGTAGGAGATAACAAAATTTATCGCTTGTTGGAGCGATTAGTGGACGAAGCCTGGGTGGATGAAGCAGGTTCGCAGCCGGCGGGGCCGTCGGGCAAGCCGCGTCGGCATTATGCGATTACGGTGCATGGACAATTGCGGTTGAAGGAGGAATTGCAGCGGCTGGAACATGCTGCCAGGATTGGTCGAGCGGCTGGGCTGATGGATGACTCGACGCCGCTGGATATTCAGCGATTGTTGCTAGAAGCGGCTCGTTAGCTAGTTTTGGCGGTTTCGGTGAGGCTGGCGAAGCGCGACGTGATGGTGCGTTTGACGCGGCGGTCTTTGCGCCAGTTGACGACCCATTTGGCTCCGCAGGCGAAGCAGCCGTAGGAATCGCGGCCGCGCTGGAGGCTGAAATTTTTGCAATCGGGGCAGGTAGCGCGCTTGGTGAGCCAGTCGTCGTAGGAGGAGATGGTGGAGGCGATGTGGGCTTCGTTGATTTTGACGCCGAAACGTGGGGCGAGGTCGCGCGCGATGTCCCAGGCCTCCATTTCCATGCGCAGGAGTTCCATGTCGTATTTATAAATGCGGTGGCCGAGGCGGGCGTGGCCGAGCTCGTGAAGCAGGGCGAGACGGCCGTTGTTGGTGTCGATGCGGCGGGTGTCGATGGTGATGGTGCGCGAGGCGGGGGACCACATGAAGTATCTTCCCGGAACAAAGGTCTGATCCGTAAAATTCTTCAGAAACTCCATGCTCACCCTCCGTTTTCGATCTAGTAATCACTATAGAGCGTGGGGGATTGGAGTGTCGAGCATAAGTATTATGCGGTCTGCAACAATGCGAGTAGGTTTTTGTTGACAATAGTGCGTAAGTGTGTTAAATTAGAGACATCGATCATGAGGGTGATGAGCGGTGTTGGGGCCTTGGCCCGTCCGTGAAGCGAGTGCTCACCTCCTTGCCATCTGGACTGTGGACAATGCCCCTACAGCGCGACGTATCGAAATTATTCGCTCGCGCAAAATATACAAGAAGATAGCCCGGTGTTGCTTGGGTCTCGGCCCCTCCAAGGTGTCCATTCCTCGGCAACGCTGGGCTATCTTTGTGTTGGCGCAGGACTTGATTTTCTTGCTTATGCTTGCCTAACAGGGGCTTGTGGGTTACAACAAGTGATAAGGTTTAAGGAGTGCGCGAAAGTATGAATCGCGATTCGGTGAAGACGGTGTTGGGGCTTGTAATTATTGGTGGCATTGTGGTCGCCACGTTTTTGTATGGTAATGCGCAGCGCCAGGCTCAGCTGACGCACGATCAAGAGGTGAAGAAGCAGCAGGAGGCGAAGGTGGCCAAGGCTAGCCCGAGCGCTAGCGCGAGTGCTTCGCCGACAGCTACCAGCACGGCGACAGCGACGCCGACTCCAACGCAGGCTGCCACCAATACGGCGCCGGTGACGAGCCCGGGCGCCAGCTCGATCCAGGGCAGCCCGCAGACCGGCGGGAGCGTGGCGGCGGCCGAGGCCACGCCGACGACGGTGCCGGTGACGGGCGGCTCCGGCACGGCTAGCCCATTGCCGGACACGGGCCCTGAGGCGGCGGGTGCACTGGGAATTGGTTCGATTGCGGCCATGGTGATCGCGGTACGGCGCTCGAAGGCGGCTATGCTCAAGGCGGCGCGCAAGCACCAGTAGCGTAGTTTGGGCCAGCGCCTTCTGCCGATCCGTAGGACCAGCAGAAGGCGTGGGGTTGCTCGGCGGCTTATCCCATTGGCTTGAAGCCGGGTGGATTTGAACAGCTCACGGTTCCTTCCCCGCTTTGGGAGTCGAGGAGCAGTGGGTTTCTGGAGTCCCAGAGGGCGCACACGAGTGGTGCTAGATAGTCTCCTGGCTCGGTAGGAGACGTAAACTTGAACTGTAGGGACGAGCCCTCGTATGGTAGGACGTAAAACCACATTCGGAATCCTTGAGGCTGTTTGACGACGACGCCGACCCTACGAGGGGCTATCCGATATTGTCGCCCATACTCGTCGTGGGCGAGCATATATGCCCGACCGATGTCTACCTGAGACTGGCGGTATGACACGACGAATCTCAGTATCCGCCGTTCATTATCATTATCGACAATGATGTTCCGGAGCACCTGAGGCACTGGTGCAGCCGGCCCCATTGCCTGAAGCGGCTGATAGTCTTCGGAGCCAGGAGTGGTGCCCCTCACGCTGACGAGTACAGCTACGACTGCTAATACAACAGCCAGTACGGGGCCCGTCGCATTCCTGCGCCTAGCCTGGGGGCGCCTAGTCTCGAGCATTTTCACTCCGTCCGTCGAGCAGGCTTGGCCCATGGGTCCATGGGCCACAGGAATATATTATCGGTTTTTCAAACAGATGGGAGGGTGGCTTTACCCAAGGGTGATTTTAGGGTAGAATTGAGGGTAATCACTCCTGACCTGGCCAAGGCAGAGTGAAATCTTTTTTTGGAAGGAGAAGTACGCACCATTTTGGTCTTGCCCCGGAACGGCAGGCGGTGCGGAAACGACATCTATGGCACAAACGACTGAAATGACAATGGAGCAATTGCTCGCGGAGGCTCCGGTGGCCGGTATGGCGGCGGGAGACGTCGTCGAGGGAACGGTCATCGCGGCCGAGAAGCACGAAGTGTGGCTCGATCTGGGCGCGCGGGGCACTGGCCTCGTGGTAGGCCGCGAGATTGAGCATTCGCAGGACATTAAGCCCGGTGATGTTATCTCGGCTTCGGTGCTTGACCCCGAGGACGACCGCGGTTACGCGATCTTGAGCCTCAAGAAGGTGGCGAAGGAGAAGGGCTGGGAAAGCCTGGAAGAGCGCTTTAATAAGGGCGAAGTGTTTGGCGTAACGGCGTTTGACGCCAACAAGGGCGGTCTGCTCATCGAGGTAGACGGCATCCGCGGCTTCTTGCCGGTATCGCAACTTTCGGCCGAGAATTATCCCCGCGTGAGCGGTGCTGATAAGGACGAAATTTTGCATCGCCTCAACTCGCTCGTGGGCAAGCAGCTCGAAGTGCGGGTGCTCGACCTCAACCGCCGCGACAACAAGCTGATTCTTAGCGAGAAGGCGGCCAAGCGTGAGGACACGGAGAGTAAAGTCTCTAAGATGAAGGTTGGTGACGTGGTAGAAGGTATGGCGACCGGCGTGGTCGACTTTGGTATCTTCGTGAACGTCAACGGCGTAGAGGGCCTGGTGCACATCTCCGAGATTGCCTGGGACCGCGTCGACAACCCCGCCAGCTACGTGAAGGTGGGCGACAAAGTCTCGGCCAAAATTATCTCGATCGACCGTGACAAGTTGAGCCTGAGCATGAAGCAGCTCATTCCTGATCCGTGGATCAAGGACGCTGCCAAGTACCAGGTGGGCGATGAAGTGGAAGGCAAGATTACCCGCATCACGCCCTTTGGCGCTTTCGTGCAGGTGACGCCGGCCATTGAGGCGCTGGTGCACATTAGCGAGCTGAGTGATACGCACGTTGAAGATCCGTCGACCCTGGTGAAGCTGGGTGAGACGAAGAAATTCCGCATCATCGCGATCGATCCGGAGTCGCACAAGCTGAGCCTTTCGCTCAAAAGTCACAAAAAAGCCGACGCTGCCGGCGAGAAGTAGTGGCGCGCCAACCGATGCGGCGCTGCCGGGTATGCCGCACGCCGCATCCGAAGGCGCAATTGGCTCGCTGGACGCTGGTGGACGGCCGTCTAACGGCCGATCCGAGCCAAAGGGCTCCCGGAAGGGGGTACTATAGTTGCAGCGAACGGTGTGCCGAAATATTGCCCAAGACGATTAAGTCTGCTAAGTCCATGAAGAAAGTGTAAGGAACGCCCATGCTGGAAAAAACTCCCCAGACCCCAGAACCGATTACCGTTCCCGAGATTATCGGGGTGGGGGAGTTTGCGTCGCGGCTGGGGCTGCCGGTGACGCGCGTGATCGGCGAGTTGATGAAAAATGGCGTGATGGCCACGATCAACGAGCAGATTGATTTTGATACGGCGGCGATCATCGGCGCTGAGCTGGGATTTGAGGTGGTGGCTGAGGTGGTGGAGGCTGAGGCGGCGCCTGAGCGCGAGAAGCTGGCCGCCGGCGAAGGCGAGTCGCGGCCACCGATCGTGGCGGTGATGGGGCATGTGGACCACGGCAAGACCTCGCTGCTCGATGCGATTCGTAGCGCGCACGTGGCCGACAAAGAGGCTGGGGGTATCACGCAGCACATTGGCGCGTATCAGGTGAAGCGCGGTGAGCGGTGGATTACCTTCATCGACACGCCGGGCCACGAGGCGTTTTCGGCCTTGCGACAGCATGGTGCGCGCATGACCGATGTGGCGATCATTGTGGTGGCGGCTGATGACGGCGTGAAGCCGCAGACCAAAGAGGCGATTCGCCACGCCCAAGAGGCCGGCGTGCAGCTGGTGGTGGCGGTGAACAAGATCGACAAAGAGGGCGCCGACCCGATTCGGGTGCGCCAGGAATTATCTGAGCTGGGGCTGGTGGCCGAAGAGTGGGGTGGTACGACGGTGATGGTGGACGTGTCGGCCAAGGCCGGTACCAACATCGACAAGCTTCTTGATGTGGTGCTCCTGGTGGCGGACATTGAAGACCCGCGAGCGCGTCCGGACGGTGCGGCTGAGGGTGTAATTATTGAATCGCATTTGGACGCTGGCAAGGGGCCGGTGGCGACGGTGCTGGTGCGCAACGGTACCTTGAGCACGGGGGATTATTTGGTGGCTGGCGGCACGTACGCCAAAGTGCGCAGCTTGGGCGATTTTCGGGGCAAGCGGATCGTGAGTGCGCATCCTGGCATGCCGGCGGTGGTGGCTGGGTTTAAGGCTGTGCCATCGTTTGGTGACTTTTTTCGGGCTGTGGAGAGCGAAAAAGCGGCACGCGAGGCGGCGTCGGCAGTATTGCGGCGCGAGCAGAGCAAGAGCTTGGGGGTGAAGAAAATTGACGCGACGCAGCTGACGGCGGCGATCACGGCTGGTAATATCCAAGAGCTCAATGTGGTGATGAAGGCTGATACTCAGGGCTCGCTGGAGTCGTTGCTCGAGAGCCTGGAAGCTCTGCGCAACGCCGAGGTGGCAGTGAAGGTGGTGAGCTCAGCCGTGGGTGATATTTCGGAGAGCGATGTGGCGTTTGCCAAGACGGCGGGAGCGGTGCTCATTGGCTTTAATGTGAGCCTGAGCTCGGGGCTCAAGGCGCTGGCCAATCGCGAGCGGGTGCAAGTGCGCCTGTATAAAGTGATTTACGAACTCACCGACGATTTGCGCGAAGCGCTGGGCCAGATGTTGGCGCCGGAGGTGATCGAGACCGTGGTGGGCGAGCTCGAGATCAAGGGCGTATTTAAGACTACCAAGGCCAGCGTGGTGTGCGGTGGTACGGTGACGAGCGGCCGGATCGAGCCCAAGCTGAAGCTGCGGATTAAGCGTAGCGGCGAGGTGCAGGGCGAAGGTGTGCTTGAGACGCTGCAAAAGGAAAAGCAGGCGGCCAAAGAGGTGGTAGAGGGCGAGACGTGCGGTATGAGCGTGGCCACCAGTGCGGCCATCGAGATGGGTGATACCCTCGAATTTTACACGGTTGAAACTAAAGCGCGGACGCTGTAGGCGAACCACGATATGTCGCAGCGTGTAGCTAAAATAGAGAGTTTGATCCAGCAGGTGGTGGCGCCTGAGCTCGTGAATGCGCTGGATCGCGATGCGGCGGCGGCTACGGTGACGCGGGTGGATGCGGCGCCGGATATGCGCAATGCCACGGTGTGGATCGGGTTGCTGGGCGACGAAGCGGCGCAGGATGCGCTGTGGGTGCGCATTGAGCGAGTGCAGAGCCAGCTACAGGCGGCGGTGGGTAAAAGATTGACGACAAAATTTGTTCCCCGGTTGCATTTGGAGCGTGACACGGGTGGTGAGTATGCCGCCAAGATTGATCGACTGCTACGCGGTTTGTGAGGCTGATGTTGCTTATGGTATATTCGCTCTAGATAGGAGCGCGATTGATGATGGGACCGGGCGGACCGGAACAGGGTGGAGCGAACGAACCGGAGTCGCAAGAGGCTCGTGGACTGCGGCGATGGCTCGCGAATCGGTCCGCGGGGGAGCGTCATGATCGGGAGCGTCCGAGTAGGGCCGCCGCGGAAGAAGATGCGGCGCGTAGGGCAGCTGAAGCGCTGAATGTAATCTATGCTGACGCGATCCGGCTTGATCCACCGGCGGAAAGCTCACCGATGCGGGAGCCTCGGCCGATGCCGGCGCCCGCTTCGCCGGTGGTACAGGGTTTGCTTCGGGATAGTTGGCAGCCGGGAGGGGTTCCCGAAGAGCAGTTGTATCAACGGGCCACTGCGCTTTCGCCGGAGGACCTGAGCGGGTTGCGATCTTGGTTGGCGGAAGATATGCTTCGGGGTCTTGATACGGGCGTTTACCATAAGGTACGCGATGTGCTTCTGCGGGTGCAAGACGAGCGAGCTGGTGCGGCTGGTGTAGCAGACAATTTGAATAAGCGGCCTGTAGGGCCGGAGCTGCCGCCGCCGGCTTGGGAGCGGCTGCCCGTGCAACCGCCTCGGGCTTCGCATGCTGCGGTGCCGTCGGGGCCGGCTGAACCCGGTAGGATGCAGGGGGCCGTAGACGGGTTGGCGGCGCGTTTTGCCGACCCACAAGAACGATTGCGAGATGGTACGGAGCCTAGGACGGGGGGTAGCAGGGCCGGAAACCGCGGCCCTGCAGCGTCGAGGCCTGAGGCGCCCGCGGCAGCTGGTGGCGGTGCCTCGGGTGGCGGCGATGGCCCGACTGGCCCGCCGACTGGACCGCCGGCGAGTCCGGCGCCGGGTGGGGAGCCGCGGCCTGGGGATGGCTCGGAGGAGGGCGAGCGGCGCCGAGGATGGCGAGAGCGGCGGGAAGAGCGTCGTGATGCCCGCAATGCTGCTCGTGACGAATCGCTGCGAAAGTTTCTGGAGCCGCAGCTGGATATTCCGGCGGAGGGTACGCCCGAACGGACTGAGCTGGACGATAATTTCCGCGTTAATTTTGCGGCGGCAGCCGAAAGGCGAGCGCAGCAAAACCGGCCGACGCCGCCCGATGAGCCAGCGCAAGCGCATGGGGAGCGGCTCCCAAGGCGCCGAACGGAAAATCTCGATGCTACCGAGATAGCAAGCATGATTCATCATCAGAAAGTCGAGCCCGGCGGGTCACCGAGTGTTGCTGATTTGAGCACACCGGCGGCATACAGGGATATCTTGGCTCATTTGCAGCGAGATGGTGTGGTGGGCGAGATGGGCGAGCTGCCAAGGTGGACGAAGTCTTTTCAGATCAAGTCGGGACGGGCTCATGTGCAGCTGTACCCGGTGGAGCATGAGCCCGATATGGCGTTGGTGCTGCGGATGGACCCATCGGGCAAGAAGCGATTAGGCGGTTGGTGGCCGAAAAAACGGGAGTATGAGCCGGCGGTAATGATGCTAGTTCGGACTCAAGAGGTAGAGGGGCCTGATAAAACGAAGTTTACGCCGTCGGCTTGGGAGCCAGGCAAAGAAGGCGAGATGAAGCCGACCAAGGCGCTGAAGTCGATTGTGGAAGCTTCAATCGTCGGGGCTCGGACGCGGCCGAACGCTAGGGGGAAGAGCGCAATGCTAGGCATTCGGCGGCCACCGGAGACAACGTCGAACGTGCCGAGCGTAGATTTAGGTATGGCCGATGCCGGTATGTTTGCTGAGCGAGACAGGCGGCTGGCGGATTTGGGCCGGGCACGAGCGGCTAGTGCTTCTCCTGGGGTGCCTTCGCCAAGGCCGGAAGATAATCCGCCAGGGCCAGACCGATTTGAATCATATTTGGGGCCGATGCCGACAGGGGCGGGGGAACAACATCTGCAAGACGCTTTGAAAGAACGCGAGCGGATGCTCGAGGAGTGGGAGGAGCATGATCAGGCGCTGGACGCTTGGCGCGAACGCGATGCTGAAGTGGCGCGGGCTGAGGGGGTTCCTTTGAAGCCGGGTAGCTTGCAGTCGGCGGGAGCTACCGAAAACGAGGATGGATATGCGCATGCGCCTGGAGACGCGATGGCGCGTCGAGCGGCGCGAAACATTGTGGAGCCGCCAGAGGGGATCGAGGATGCGCCGGAGGGGATGGCTGGATTGCCGCGAGGTTTGCGGGCGGTGCGGCCCGTGGGGTCGCCGCCGGTGAGCGTAGAGGTGCCGCCGGTTGCAAAGGTGGCGGCGAAGGCACAGCCGGCTGCGGGGGCGGCGGCGCCACGAATCGACTCGCCGGGTGCTAGTGGGGGCGGTGGTACGGAGGCGGCGCCCGCGGCTGTGCCGGCGCCGGCGATTGAGTCTGGCGGGGAGGCTGCTCCGGCCGAGGAGCGTCCAAGCTTTGATAAATTTGTGACTCTTGTAAAGAAGGGTAACCCCGATCTTGACTTTGACGTTCCAGCTAGCCGGCTGCCGAATGTTTTTCAAGTGTCTACGATGGCCGACCAGCTTACGAGCCATGCTCAATTGGCGGATTTGGAGCGGGCTGTTAGAGCCCGAGGCGCGCAGGAGCGTGCGGATATTGAGAAGCTTGCTCGGGACCAGGCGGACTCTGGCGGTGCCCCATCGGGTCTGGAGAAAAGATTGGAGACTCATGAGCGACGGTTGGTGGCTATTATTAACCGGAGACATACGCAAATTCGGGACGAGGAGCGGGAGGCTGTTCGTCGGCGAGAGCTTGGTATTCGGGCTCGAGCATTGAGATCAGTTGAGAGCGATGATGAATTTGTTGGTGCGCGTGATGAGTTGGTGAATCAAGCGGTCGAGAGTGGCTACGTCTTGCCTGATCCGAAAGCGCGATTGGGTGTGCGGCCAGGGCCGGATGAAGAATCGGCGGTATTTATTCATGAACTGATGGAGGGTCGGGATGCGGTTCGGGCACGAGCTGCGAGAAAGGCTGAGCCGCGGGGTCGCGGGGCCGTGGAGTCGCCTCGAGCGGCAGCTGAAACTGATGGCTCGGCGGTTTCGGTAGAGACGGTAGCAGAGAATGAGGATGCGGGGATTGAGCAGTTCACCGAGCGGGTGCGTGGTTTGGCGGCATCGGGCGCGGATCAGGCGGCTCTTGCGACAGAACTGCCGTATGTATTGGATGAGGCTTTGAGGTTGGGGTTGGTAGCGCCGGCGCCACGGGCTAATTATTGGGGCGTAGAAAGTGATGGCTCCGACTCGTCGAATGCATTTATGGAGTTGTTGCAGACGACATTTCCTGAGCAAGCTGCCCAGGCATCCGATGAGAATGAGGAGCGCTAGCTAGGTCAGCGGGTGGCCGGTGAGGAAATCGCGGGCGGGCATGTCGCGTTTGCCGGCTGGTTTGAGGCGATCGATGATGAGGCTGCCGGTGGCGGCGTAGACGGCTAGCTCGCCGTCGTCGGTGCGGTGAGATTGGCCGGCTGGTCCGGAATCGGAGGCCGTGTGCGCGGCGGTGATGGTGACCTCGGCGCCGGCGAGGTGGGTGCGGCTGCCGGGCCAATCGAGGTAGCCGCGGACTTCGCGCTCGAGACGCTGGGCGGTTTTGGTCCAGTCGATGAGGCCGTCGGCTTTGGTGAGGCGACCCACGAGCGAGGCTTCGGCTTCGTTTTGGGGAATAGGTACCACCTGGCCCTCGAGGATAGCGGGGAGGCGAATGGCGAGCAGGTCGGCGCCGAGCTCGGCGAGGCGTTCGTAGAGTTCGGGGCGGGTTTCGGTGCCTTCGAGCTGAATTTTGGAGACGTCGTAGGTGGGGCCGGTATCGAGGCCAGCTTCGAGCTGCATGAGAGTGACGCCGGTCTCGTCGTCGCCGTTTAGGATGGCGGCTTCGATGGGCGAGGCGCCGCGATAGCGGGGCAGCAGGGAGGCGTGGATATTGACGAGGCCGCGCGGAAAGAGCTCGAGGAGACTCGGAGGGATGAGCTTGCCATAGGCTACCACCACGCCAATGACGGCCTTGGTGGCGGCGAGCTCGGCGTGGATGTCGCCGACGCGATGGGGCTGGAGTACGGTGATGCCGGCGGCGGTGGCTAGGCGTTTGACGGCCGGCTCGCTGATTTTTTGGCCGCGGCCGGTGGGCGAGTCGGGCTTGGTGACCACGGCGGCTATATTCCAGCCCTTGGCGATGAGCTGCACGAGCGAAGGTACGCTAAACGCGTCGGTGCCAAAAAACACGATCGGTGCGCGGTGTTTGGCCGGGATGGTCATGGCCGGGCCGGCGCTTCGAGCGGGCTTAGGGGTGTGAATTTGCCGTCGGGTTGGAGTTTGAAGAGCTTGCGGGGGTCATCGATGCGGTCGACGAACACGATGCCGTTGGTGTGGTCGATTTCGTGCTGAAACACGCGGGCGAGAAAGCCGGTGGCGGTGACGCGAATCGGCTGGCCGTCGAGATTGAGGGCTTTGATTTTGACTTTGGGGTAGCGGGCGACTGAGCCGTAAACGTCTTTGACGCTCAGGCAGCCTTCGAGCTCTTCGGTGGGTTCGCCCTCGGCTTTGACGATTTCGGGATTGATGAAGACGCCGAAGGTTTTGTTGGTCTTGTCGTCGAAGTCGTCGCGGATGACGACGAGGCGGTACGGCTTGGCGACCTGAACGGCGGCGAGCGCGGCGCCAAACTCGTGTTCGCGGCTTGATTCCCAGTCGAGCGTGGCCGTGATCATGCTTTCGGCGAGCGCGCGAATCTCGCCGTCGACGTGGCCGATGCGCTTAGAGCGCTCCCGCAGCAGGGGGTTGGGGATGGAGATGATATCTTTGAGGGTCATACGGGGCCTATTTTACAGGACTCTGCGCCCGCGGGCCACTAGAGGAGGTTGACGGGGTCCAAATCGGCGGTCCAATGGTCGGAGGGCAGGCCGGCGGCGATAGCGATGAGTGGGGGGCGGGATTTGGCTTTGACGATGAGCATCCAGTGGTATTTGCCGGCTTGGGTTTCGATAAAGGCGGGTGCTGGGCCAATGACGGTGAGGTTTGGCCGGCGTAGCTCGGTGGCGAGGCGGGTGGCTTCGGCGACGGCCGCCGCCTGATTGGGCAGGGCGATGGTGAGCTTGAGTAGGTAAACATAGGGGGGGTAGTTTAGGGCCTGGCGTTCGGCGAGCTCGCCGGCGGCAAAGTGGTCGAACGCGCCGGAAGCGGCGGCCACGATGGCGGGGTGCTCGGGGGTGTAGGTTTGGATGAAGATTTGGCCCGGCCGATCGCCGCGGCCGGTGCGCCCCGACACCTGGCTGATGAGCTGGTAGGTGTGCTCGGCGGCGGTGAAGTCGGGGAGGTAGAGCATGGTGTCGGCCGATACAACCCCCACCGTGTCGATGGCAGGCAGGTCGAGGCCTTTGGCGATCATTTGGGTGCCGATGAGGATGTCGAGCTCTCCGGCGCGGAGTTGCTTGAAGACCTGTTTGATATGCGGCAGCGTGGCACTGTCGCGGTCGAGACGGGCCACGCGAGCCTCGGGCCATAGTCGCTCGACTTCGGCCTCGATGCGCTTGGTGCCGCCGCCGAGCAGGCGCAGGTTGGCGCTGCCGCAGCTGGGGCACACGGCGTCGGCGGTGCGGCGGAAGTTGCAATGGTGGCAGATGAGCCGCAGGAGGTCGGCGTGAAAGGTGAGCGGCAGGTTGCAGCGCGGGCACAGACTCACGGCGCCGCAGTCGCCGCAAATTTGGCTAGAGGCGCTGCCGCGGCGATTGAGATAGAGCAAGGTTTGGCGGCCGGCCGCCATGGTGGCGGTGATGGCGGCGATGAGTGGCTGAGTAATAAATTTGCTCAATGTGAATACATTTTTTTCGCGTAGGTCGATAATTTTGGCTTGGGGTAGAGGAATATTGTTGGCGCGAGTTGAGAGATAGATGTGTTCAAGACGCCCCTGTTGGGCCAAATACAACTCTCCGAGACCGGGCGTAGCGGAGCCGAGCACCAGCCGGGCCCCGGCAGTGCGGGCGCGGTAGGCGGCCGTGGGGATGGCGTGGTAGCGGGGGTGCTGGTCTTGTTTGTAGGTAGTTTCGTGGCACTCGTCGATGACGATGAGTCCTAGCTGATGCGCTGGCAAAAACAGGCAACTGCGGGGGCCAACGATGATGCGAGGCTGACCGGCGGCTGCGGCAGTGGCGGCGGCGTTCCAGATGCTATGACGCTTGGCTTCGGTGAGCTTGGAATGGGTGGTGAGCACCTGATTGCCAAAGGCGGCTTCGAACTCAGCCACAATTTGGTGGGTGAGCGTGATCTCGGGCACGAGCACAATCACTGAGCGGCTGGCGGCGAGAGCCTCGGCGGCGAGCTCGAGATAGAGGCGGGTTTTGCCCGAGCCGGTGACGCCCTGCACCAGGTGGGCGGTGTGATGGGAGCCACGGATGCGGGCGAGCGCGGCGGTTTGCTCGGCCGTGAGGGGCGAGGCGGGGAGGCCGCGGGCGGCGGTTGGGGCCGCGGGGGCATTGCTCGTGGAACGGCGGGTTTTGGCCAGGCCAGCGGGTAGTATGGTGCTCCAAACACTGGCGGGGCTGGCGGCGTAGTAGCGGCTGAGCCACGCGGCTAGCTCGCGCAGATCGGGGGTGATCGGCGCTTGATCGATGACGCGGGTGATGGGTTTGGTGGCAAAGCTGGGGCGGTGGGGGCTGGTGGCATCGACAATGCCCACGACCCGGCGCGGGCCGATCGGCACCTCTACGAGTTGTCCGGCGGCGAGTATTTCGCCGTCGTGATGATACGTAAAGGCGGTCGCGCGGCCGGTATAGGCGAGCGGCGTAATGGTGTAGTAGTGTCGTGACTCCATGGCTTCTCCGGATCGGACTTTTAGTATACCGTGCGCCTCTGCTATGCTCGGAATATGTATTTCCACGACCGAGCCGAGGCTGGCGACAAGCTGGCAGATGAACTGCTGAACTACCGTTACGAGAACACGGCGGTGTTGGCGCTATCCCCGGGCGGGGTGGTGGTGGGTGAGCAAATCGCGCGGCGGCTGCACTGTACGTTGTCGTTGCTGCTGACCTCGCGCATTACGGCGCCGGGGGATGAGAGTCTCGTGATTGGTACTATGGATCAGACCGGGGGATTTACCTACAATTCGATGATTCCGGCGGGAGAAATGGAAGAGTATTTGCAGGATATGCGCTCGTACGTAGAAGAAGAGAAATTGCATCAAATTTACAAAATGACTTCGGTAGTGGGTGAGCACGGTCTGGCTGATCCGGGGCAGCTGGAGGGGCGCAATATTATCATCGCGACCGACGGGGTGAAGAACGGCCTGAGTTTTGACGCCGCGCTGCATTTTTTGACGCGTATCCGGATCGAGAAGACGATTGCGGCGGTGCCGGTGGGGCCGGCGGAGGTGATTGAGCGGCTGCATGGGTTGGTGGACGAGCTGCATTACCTGTATATTCCAGAGAATTTTTTTTCCGTGGGGCATTATTACACGGATGAGGATCGGGTGGACGCCGAGGATGTGATGCCGCTGATCGATAATGTGGTGGCGCGCTGGATATAGTGCGGGTTGAATTGACGGTGTGAAGCGATCTGGGATATAGTGCTGCACAGGTATGAGTTTACGCTTGAAGTTGGGACTAATAGTGGCGCTGGCCGTTGTGACGGCGGTGTTGACGTTGCCGCGAGAAGACGCGGTGCTTCGGGCGTTGGGCCTTAAGAACGCGAAGCTGAGCGTTAAGCAGGGGCTGGATTTGCAGGGCGGTGCCCAGCTGGTGTTTCAGGCTGATCTGAGTAAAACGCCGTCGGCGCAGCGTCAGGCGGCGGTGGATTCGCTCATCACCGTGATCACGAAGCGCGCCAACTTCGGCGGTACGAGTGAGGTGATTGTGCAGCGCCAGGGGAGCGACAAGGTGAGCGTGAGTCTGCCGGGCGTGAAGGACGTGAATGAGGCGATTGATCGCATTGGCAAGACCGCCGATCTGGAATTTTTGGAAGTGAATGCGGCCGATAATTCGACGGTGCCGACGGGTCTGTCGGGCAAAGATGTGGATAGCGCCTCGGCCGATTACGACCCGCAGCGGGCGCAGCCGGTGGTGCGGCTCAAACTCAAGGGCGGCGATGCTACGCGGCGGTTTGGTGATCTCACGACCAAGCTGAGCCAAAGCAAGAACCTGCTCTTGACCATGCTCGATGGTCAGCCGACGTTTGGCCCGGCGACCACTGAGCCGATTACTGACGGCACGGCGATTTTGTCGGGTAACCTTGATGTGAAAGAGGCCAAGAAAATCGCCGATGAGATCACGGCCGGGGCCTTGCCGGTGCCGGTGACGTTGGTGGAGCAGCGCTCGGTGGGGCCGACATTGGGCAAGGAGTCGGTGCGGGCGTCGGTGGTGGCGGGCGTGATCGGCTTGGGCGTGGTGGCGTTGTTTATGCTGTCGTATTACCGGCTGGCCGGGCTGCTGGCGGTGCTGGCGCTGGGTGTGTATACCACGATCACCATTACGCTCTACAAGCTCAGTGCTTTGCTGCCGGGTTATACGATCGTGCTGACCCTGGCGGGTATCGCGGGCTTTATTTTGAGTATTGGTATGGCGGTGGACGCTAACATTTTGATTTTTGAACGCCTGAAAGAAGAGCTGCGGGCGGGTAAGAGTTTTGTGGCGGCGGTGGAGGCGGCGTTTGACCGGGCGTGGATGAGTATTCGTGACTCGAATGTGTCGACGCTCATTACGTGTGTGATTTTGTTTATGACGTCGTCGGCTACGCCGATTATTCGCGGGTTTGCGGTGACGCTGGGCCTCGGGGTGCTTGTGTCGCTGTTTACGGCAGTGGTGGTGAGCCGGACGCTATTGCGGCTGGTGATTCGGCAGCCTTGGGGTCGTAAGCCGGCGTGGTACGGTGTGCGCGTGTCGGAGGAGCAGAAATGAATCTGATTGGAAAGCGTCGGATCTGGTACGGTATCTCGGTGGTGATGATTGTGCCGGGGCTGGTGTCGCTCCTCATGTTTGGGTTGCGGCTGGGGATTGATTTTAGCTCGGGACAGCTGCTGGTGGCGGCCGGCAGTGTGGCGACGGCGCAGGTTGATGACGCGGCCAAGGGCTTGGGTTTTCAGGATATTCAGGTGGTGCAGAGCGGGTCGGATCAGACCCAGATTCGTTTCCGTGACCCGGCGCCGCAAGCTAGCCATGAGGTCAATCACCAGAAGTTTAAGGCCGAGCTGGCTAAGCGCGGTGTCAGTGAATTGTCGTTTGACAGCGTGGGGCCGACGGTGTCGAGCACGATTGCGACCAATGCGATCGTGAGCTTGGTGCTCGTATCGCTGGCGATCGTGCTGTACATTGCGTTTGCGTTCCGTAATGCGCCGCCGCCGGTGTCGCCGTGGAGCTTTGGGCTGATGGCGATTGTGGCATTGCTGCACGATGCGTTCTTTGTGCTGGGCGTGTTCTCACTGCTAGGGCACTTCTTTGGGGTGGAAATCGACGCGCTGTTTGTGACGGCTATTTTGACGGTGATTGGCTTCTCGGTGCACGATACCATTGTGGTGTTCGACCGTATTCGCGAGAACTTGCGGCGCGACAAGGGCTCGTTTGAGCAGGTGGTGAATAACTCGATTCTGGAAACAATTGCGCGGTCGATTAACACGTCGATGACGGTGCTGTTGACGCTGCTAGCGCTGCTGCTGTTTGGCGGCCAAAGCATTCGGTTGTTTGTGCTGGCGCTCTTGATCGGAGTGGCTTCGGGTACGTATTCGTCGATCTTTAATGCTTCGCCGCTGCTCGTGACGCTGCATAATTGGCGGCTTAAGCGAATCGAGAAGGCGCGTCGACAGCCTAAGAAGGCTTAGCGGCGGTAATAATTGCGGATCGTGCAGGCCGGGGGCTGGTGGCCCCCGGCCTGCTGGCGGTTGGGTTAGCGGTGGCCGGCCGGCGTAGTGACGGCTGGCGCGGGCGGGGTGCTGTGGAGGTCGGCGGCCTTCTGAAGTCCCCCCGCGATGAGTAAGACGGCGATAACTACTACCCAGGTGATGAAGGTGCGTACTCTGGGTCCCATCAAAACCCCCATGTATCCAACTCTCATCTGGCTGGATTGACCCCCCGTGGACCAAATCTCAGCGAGACCAAGACATGGTGCTATATAATCTGGTTGGTGTCAATGCCTGGCGGCGTCGGCGGCTACCGATCGGGGGACTGTAGGGGTGCTGAGGGGATCTGGCGCGACGGAGCGGGGGTAGGGCGATAGGTCCTGGCGGAACTGTCGATGCTCACGATGATTCCCAGCCCGATGCCGAGCCCTAAGAGCAATGCAGCCAGAAGCACGATGAGATCGAATCGAGTGAAGACGCGGCGCGAGCTGCTCACGAGTGCTCCAGGGGTGCGGGGTGCCTCCGGCCGGTGGGTCGGATGGAGGTATTATGGGGGTGGTATGGCCTGGTATCAAGGGGAATAATCATAAAAAACACCCCGGTTTTGAAGGCGAGGTGGGGGATAATAGCAGGCTGGTCGGGCCGGGCGCTGTGAGGCGCCCGGCCCGATGCCCGTAGGAGGAGCGTGCTCAGGTTGCGATCGCGGGCATCGCTGGCTGACCGTGGCGGCCGGTCCGGCGGGCCTGGACGACGAACGTGCCGATGGCCAGAACCAGTGTGACGGCCGCCATGCCGAAGGTGGCGTAGACCGCGAAGTGGAGGACGGAGGCGTGGTGGTCCCACCTGGCGGCTTCTGCCCGCGAGCCGGGCTCGTCGAAGAGGCGGTTGACCTCGGCGGTCTGCGTGCAGAGTTGGGCCAGTTGGCCCAGCGTCCAGGCGCTGATCAGGTAGCACCACATCGCGCCCAGTCCGTATGCAGCGCGGCCGAGCAGCCGGATACCCGACTGCCCGGAGTACAACGCGAGCAGGACGAAGATGGTGGCTATGAAGGCCGACACGGGAGCGGCCCATGGCCAATAAACTCCATCGGTGAGCACCGCGTCGAGCGATTCGAAGGCCGAGATCGCGCCAACCATCACGGCGGTGGCGAGGGTCATGGCTACGAGTGCAGCGATGCGCTTCATCAAGCTCTCCTACGGGTTTTCGAGGTTCGGCTTGGGGGTGCCCCGGGCGGGGTCCTGTCCCCTCCATTCCGTTTTGAAGTGCACCACCCAGTCCTGTAACAACGAGGTATGGGCAGGACATATAAGCAGCTAGATCAATCAATGCGAGACCGGATTAAAGCATTACTGGATGACGGGTACGGGGTAC